>Ga0126329_10000046_pt1 | contig 61465 bp, 51 predicted proteins | sample InaspJWI85metaG_FD_104915 | JGI IMG/M metagenome (GOLD analysis project Ga0126329, IMG submission 104915) | Marine gutless worms symbiont microbial communities from Oahu, Hawaii - Inanidrilus sp. 2 OAHU.JWI-85 metaG | ecosystem: Host-associated > Annelida > Digestive system > Unclassified...
CCAAGATGCCCTAGATTCTGAAAACGACAGGCGCGGTACTTAAAAATATTGCGGAAACCAGTTTCCAAATGTGAATACGGATTTGGAATCCTTGTCCCGTTGCAGGGAGTGCAAAATTTTGCAATTTCCAGAAATGTTCCATATCCGGCAGGTACTTGCCGCCCCGCAGGAGGCAGATGTCGAAGCGGCCGTCGATCGTGAACTGGCCGCTGTCGGGGCTCCTGGACTCGTCCAGCCCGGCGCCCGCATCGCCATCACGGCCGGCAGCCGGGGGATTGCCGCTATCGACCGCATCCTCCGGCGGACAGCCGAGGTCATTAAGCAGCTGGGCGGGCAACCGTTTCTCTTTCCGGCCATGGGCAGCCATGGCGGCGGCACAGCTGAAGGCCAGCTGGACATATTGAAGGGCATCGGCATCACCGAAGATTCTATCGGGATCCCGATCCTTTCTTCCATGGACGTGGTGAACATCGGCACGTCGTCGTACGATTTCCCGGTGCTCGTAGACCGTCACGCCGCCGAAGCCGACGGTATCGTGGTGGTCAACCGCATTAAGCCGCACACCGAATTTGAAGGCCCCGTGGAGAGCGGCCTGGCCAAAATGATGGCCATCGGCATGGGCAAGCACAAGGGCTGTTTTCAGGTCCACAAGCAGACCGTCAATTTCGGCTATCGGGAAGTCATTCCTGAAATCGGGCGGATAATCCGGGAGCAGCTGCCAATACTTTTCGGGATCGGCATCGTGGAAAATATCTACGACCGGACGGCACTGATCAAAGCCCTGCCGGCCGACCAATTCGAATCCGGCGAAAAACGTCTGCTGGAAAAGGCCAAGACCCTCATGGCCCGGCTTCCCGTTGACACCATCGACGTGCTGATTGTCGACGAAATGGGCAAGAACATCAGCGGAACCGGCATGGACACGAATGTTATCGGACGCATCATGTTCGTGGGCGAATCAGAACCGGAGAGCCCGCGAATTAGCCGGATAGTAGTATTGGGCCTGACACCCGCTTCCCATGGAAACGCCATTGGGGTGGGATTGGCGGATTATACCACCGAAAAACTGGCCGCCGGCATTGATCGCCGGGCCACAGCGACCAACGCAATCGCAGCGATGACGCCGGAAAAAGGCCGCCTACCGATTGTCATGGCGACGGATGCGGAGGCCATTGCCGCGGCACTGGATACCATTGGCGCCGTTGCCCCGGACGATGCCCGGGTGGTGCACATAAAAAACACGCTTGAACTGGCGGACCTCGATGTGTCCCGTGCGCTGCTAGACGAAGTCCGCTTGCAGAGCGGTCTGGATATTGTGGGTCTGGTCGGACCGCTGGCCTTCGATCCGCACGGAAACCTGGAACGCAGGATAGCAATAGGAAAACAGGAAAATGTCTAAACCAAAAACGGTGACGCTGTTCATCCAGTGCATCATTGACGCGGTATATCCTGAAGTGGCTGAAGCCATGGTACGCGTCTTGGAGCGACTGGATATCGATGTCGTCTGTCCGGCCGACCAGACCTGCTGTGGACAGCCGGCATATAATTCCGGTTACCAGAATGAAGCCCGGGCCGCAGCTCGGCACTTTATGGAAGTATTTGGCGAGGCCGAGACCATTGTCTGCCCCTCGGGGTCCTGCGTGAACATGGTGCGCCACCATTATGCCGAGCTTTTTGCGGATAACCCTCAAACGCTGGCCCGGGCAAACGCCATTGGCCAAAAAACATTCGAGTTTACCGAATTCCTGGTGGATGTTCTGGCCGTCGAACAGGTGGGGGGCGAATATGCCGGTCGGGTAACCTACCATGATTCCTGCCACCTGCTGCGGGGCTTGCGCATCGCGGCCCAGCCGCGGCAGCTTCTGGAGGGGATAAAAGGCCTGGAGTTTATCGAGATGCCTCAATCCGACCGCTGCTGTGGATTCGGTGGTTCCTTTGCAGTTAAATACCCGGAGATATCCACGGCCATGGTAGATGAGAAGGTGGGCAATATTGTAGCTTCCGGAGCGGATACGGTGACCGGGTGCGATATGGGGTGCTTGATGAATATCCAGGGGCGCCTGAACCGGATGGGTTCGGATATCAAGGTGCGGCATATTGCGCAATTGCTGGCTGGAGAGTCCTAATGCTGCGGGTGATAAATCTTTCGTTGTAAATGAACCATATGTAGTAATTGTTTTCCATAAACGAGTGTTGAACCATTGCGTTACTTTTCTTGTGCGTACGAGAAAAGTAACCAATCAGGCGTCGCCTAGCGGCTTACGTCTTCGCCTTAGGCTACGCCGCACAAGATGCCTGACAAGCAGAAAACGCCCATAAGACGCGGCCCTGCGGGCTGCCCTGTGCTTCTCGAAGCGGACGGGCGCTCTGAAACTCGCTGACGCTCAAACAGTCAGAGCGTCTGTTTCGCCCCCTTCTGTGATGCTCGGCGCGTTACAAAGGGGGAAAGTCGAAACCAATTAGCGCTAGCAGCTTATAAGCGTTGGTGCTCTTATCTCTCCACCTTTAATGGAGTTGAAACATACAGGATTGAGGATATGGCGGAAATAAGAACGGAACATTACCGGCAGGAGGCGGCCGAGGCTATCAAGGATGAGGTGCTGCAAAACGCACTGGCGGATGTCCAGGGGCGTTTGGGCAAGGGGACGGCGGCGGCTTACCAGAGTCTGCCCGAAGGGCCGGAGCTGCGCTTCAAAGGCCATGATATCCGTATGCGGGCCATTGAGAATCTCGATGTTCTTTTGGAAACACTCGCCGACAATGTTCAGAAAAACGGCGGTCAGGTCTATTTCGCCCAAGACGGCGCCGACGCTGTGCGCTATTGCCTGGACGTTGCCCGGCGGCATGATGTCCGGCGGGTGGTAAAGGGCAAGTCCATGGTGACCGAAGAGGTCGGGCTCAATGAGGCGTTCGAGGAAGCCGGTATCGATGTTGCGGAGACCGATCTGGGCGAGTACATCATTCAACTGGCGGGTGAGGGGCCCTCGCACATTATCGCGCCGGCGATCCACAAAACCCGCCAGCAGGTGGGGCGCCTGTTTGAAGGCAAATTGGGGATCCCCTACACCGAAGATCCCCCGACCCTGACCCAGGCGGCCCGCAAGGCCCTGAGGCAAAAGTTTCTGGAGGCGGATATGGGGATTTCCGGATGCAACCTGGCCTGTGCCGAAACCGGGCATATTACCACTGTATCGAACGAGGGCAACATTCGCATGTCCACTTCTCTGCCCAGGGTGCACGTGGCCTTCATGGGCATGGAACGGGTTGTGCCCCGTTTGGAAGATCACGATGTGCTTTTCCGCCTGCTGGCCCGGGGCGCGGCCGCGCAGAACATGGCCGGGTATGTCAGCTATATCGGCGGTCCCCGACAGTCCGGTCAGGCCGATGGCCCGGAAGCGTTTCACCTGATCATCATCGACAACGGCCGCAGCCGCATACTGGCCGACGAAGAGTTCCGCGAAATACTCTGTTGTATTCGCTGCGCCGCCTGTCTGAACATCTGCCCGGTCTACGGCAAAATCGGCGGACATGCCTACGGCTATCCCTATTCAGGGCCGATCGGCGCGGTCATCACGCCTCTGATGGTGGGGATTAATCGGGCAAAAGATCTCTGCCAGGGCGAGACCCTGTGCGGGGCCTGCCAGGACGCCTGTCCGGTCAACATCGACATTCCCCGGATGCTGCTGGCCCTCAGAATGAAGCTGGCGGACGGCGACTCCACCTGGGGTGTAAAGCGGGCCGATCCGGTCGAAAAAGTCGTGCTGCGGTTCTGGTCTTGGTTGATCCAAAGCCGGACGGCCTACGATCTTTTTTTGAAGACCGGTAGTTTCGGACAGAAGCTGATGCCGCAAACGCGAGGGCAACTTGTGAAACTGCCGGGCAGATTAGGTGGCTGGACGGCCAGTCGGGATATGCCACCGCTGGCTGCCAAGAGCTTTGTAAAAAATTGGCCGGGACGCCGAAAATAGAGAGCGCAATATGAATACACGTCGAAACTTTATAGCTACCATCCAGGCTGCCTTGGGGCGCCGAGCCACCGGAGCGAATCGATTCGAAGAAATTTTCCCGGAACCTGAACCAGCCCTGGTGAATGACCGCCTGAAAACGCTTACCAAGCGGACACAGGCGCAGCAACAGAAACTTCTGGCCCTGCTTACCGAACGCGGCCAACCCCTAAAAATAGAAGTCGTGGCGGCACCTGATCCAGGAGAAGCCGCGGGTTTCATTGCCGAACTGGTGCGCACCAAAGCACCGGAATGGGGCGGCAAAAAACAGGTGGCTGCCTGGCAGCATCCGCTGATTGCCCAATTGGAGCTTGAAAAGGTTTTGGAACCGGATGGGATACCGGTCATGGTGGCCACGGGTGAGGATGTAAAAGACCAACCGGAACTGTTTGCCCGGCACCGTGACCAGGTGGTCGGATCCTTTGTCGGGGTCACAGCGGCTGATTACTGCCTGGCGGATACGGCCACCCTTGTCATGCGGGTCCGGCCGGGCCAGCCTCGGAGTACCTCTCTGGTACCCTCCATCCATGTGGCGGTGATCAGGCAGGACCAGATCCTGGCCGATCTGCGGGAGTTCTACACTGTTTTGAGGCACGACCTGCAATCCGCAGGCGAGGGGCTTACCAATTGCATGACGTTCATCTCCGGGCCGAGCAAAACCGCAGACATTGAACTGGTGATGGTTCACGGGGCGCATGGGCCGCGGGAGCTGTGTATTGTTGTCATCACCGAGTAGAAGCTGCCTCAAAGCAGTCCTCTTTTCCGGCCCGGCCGCGAGACGCCGACGGATTGGGACGGCTGGCCAACCGGATGCAGATCCAGAACGCTACCCGATTCTCGGAAGTATAAAATGAAATCTCAACCAAAGCGGGTGATCAGGCTACACCCGAAAGATAATATTTTAGTTGTGCTCGAGGATATCGAAGCGGGCGCCGTGTTTACAGAAAGCGGGGCGACGGCAAGGGACAACATACCGGCCGGGCACAAAATTGCCGTGGATTGGATCAATAATGGCCGCCCTGTATACAAGTACGGCCAGATAATCGGTGTGGCGGCTCAGGACATCACACCAGGTCAGCATGTGCACGTCCAGAACTTGGCCTTTGGCAAATTCGAGCGTGAATCAGCAGCGGTTAATGAGCATGAGCTTAGGCCGCGTATATATGAACATGACCAGGCGACGTTTGACGGCATCGTGCGGGCGGATGGTCGGGTAGCCACCCGCAATTATATCGGGGTTGTGTCCACCGTCAGCTGTTCAGCCAGCGTGGCCCGGTTCATTGCCGCCGCTGCCAACCAGAAATTGCTGGCCCAGTACCCGGGAGTGGATGGTGTCATGGCGATTACCCACGGAAGTGGTTGTTACCAGGCGCCCGGCAGCGAAGGATTGGCGGTATTGCAACGGACCCTGGCGGGTTTTGCCCGCCATCCCAACTTTGGCGGCCTGCTGGTGGTGGGACTGGGGTGCGAGACCAACCTGGTTGAAAACCTCATGGAAACCCAGGGACTGGGAGCGTCCGCCACCCTGCAGCCTTTCACCATCCAAACGACCGGGGGGACCCGGGCTACCGTGGATAGGGGAGTTGCCGCCATAGCTGCGATGCTGCCGCAGGTGAATCAGATCACGCGTCAACCAGTTTCGGCCGATCAACTGGTTCTGGGCATGGAGTGCGGGGGGTCGGATGCCTATTCTGGTATCACTGCCAATCCGGCCCTGGGTGTGGCCGCCGATCTTCTGGTCCAACAAGGCGGTACCGCGATCCTGAGCGAAACCCCGGAAATCTATGGTGCCGAGCACCTCTTGACCCAGCGGGCGGTCAACCCCGCGGTAGCGGAAAAACTGCTGCAGCGCATTAAATGGTGGGAAGATTATACGACGAGACACGGGTGTACCATCAACAATAATCCAACTCCCGGGAATAAGGCCGGGGGGCTTTCGACGATTCTGGAAAAGTCTCTGGGGGCGGTTGCCAAAGGCGGTTCGACGCAGCTGATGGAGGTTTATCAGTACGCCGAACCGGTCGCTTCCAAGGGCCTGGTGTTCATGGACACGCCTGGTTATGACGTCGTCTCCATCACCGGGATGATTGCCGGCGGTGCCAACATGATCTGTTTTACCTCCGGACGCGGCACGGTTTGTGGATTCAAACCAGTACCAACGCTCAAGCTGGCTTCCAATAGCCCGATGTATCGACAGTTACAGGACGACATGGATATCAATTGCGGCTTGGTAAGCGAAGGAGAAAAAACGCTTGAGGAGATGGGGCAGCAGATTTTCGACCGGATTCTGCAGGTGGCCTCCGGGTCCCCGGCCAAAAGTGAGATCCTCGGTTTCGGTGACCATGAGTTTGTGCCCTGGCATCTGGGGGCCGTCCTTTGAACAGCTTCTCACTAATTTTCGCGATTGTTCCAGAAGAGCTTTATGTTCGGTCACGGCCAACGAACATAAACCGCACCGTAGCGGATTTACTACACTACTGTTCCCGGCTGGCACGTATCACCTGCACAACGAGTCGTGCGTAAGAGCGCAATGGAAAATTTATTATGTGTTATAGGGCGCTTAAGATTGATTCGAGATAAATAGATCGGATTAAACCAAATGGTACGCCTATTGCTAATTGTGTAATCGTAACCTGATTTCTGGCCGTCACAGCCAAGTATTTCAAGTGAATGACCATTGATGCACGTATTCGTTCAAGGAGGTGTTCATGGAAAGATTTGATAACCCTGACGTCATTGTTACCGCGGCCATGGCCGGGCACGCCCGGTGGCGCGGTGCCAAAACAGCCGTGGTGTGCGGAGACAAACGCTTGACCTGGGAGGCTTTCAATCGGCGCCTCAACCGGGTGGCCAACGGGTTGATTCAACGGGGCCTCAAGAAAGGCGACAAGGTCAGTATGCTGATGACCAACAGCATCGAAATGGTTGAAATCCTCTTTGGGACCGTCAAGGCCGGGGGCGTTATCGTACCGTTGTCCGCGATGGTCCCGGGCGATTCCCTGGCACGCATGATCGACAACTCGGATTCCCGTTTTCTGTTCGCCGGGAATAAATTGATCCCGGAAATAGAGCCTCACCGGGCCGGCTTCAAGAATATTGCCACGGACGGTTTCTTTGCGGTGGGTGTGGTTCCGGAAGGGTGGCAGGATTATGAACAACTGCTGTCCGACAGCCCTGAGACGGAAGTCTACGTAAAACTAACCTACGCAGACCCCTTTAACATCATGTATACCTCAGGCACGACCGGTGTGCCCAAGGGGATTTTGCACACCCACCACAACCGGTTCAATTTCGCCGCCATGTTTGCGATCGACTTCCGAATCGATTCGGCCGCGCGGAACCTGGTGACCACTTCGCTCTACGCGAACGGCACCTGGCTGACGTTTTTGCCAACCATGTTCGTGGGTGGCACACTGGTTATCATGCCGCATTTCGATCCGGTCGAGTGCTTGCGCCTGATCCAGACTGAAAAGTGCACCCACACCTTTATGGTGCCCACCCAGTTGAACATGCTCAACGAACTGCCGGAATTCGACCAGTATGATTTAAGCTCCATGAACGTGTGGCTGTCCGCCGGCTCCCCCTTGCTGAAACAGGAGAAGGAGAGCATCATTGAACGCTTTCCCGGCGAGCTCATGGAACTCTGGGGCCTGACCGAGGGGGTTGCCACTACCCTGAAACCTGAAGACATGCAGGCCAAGAAGGGGTCCATCGGCCTGCCGCCAGTGGGATGGGATGTCGGTATCATCGACGACGCCGGCAACCGACTGCCACCCGGTGAAACCGGGGAGATCATCGCCTTCTCGTCTTTTCTCATGCCCGAGTATTACAAACTGCCGGACAAGACCGCCGAGGCCATCTGGCGGGATGAACAGGGTAAAACCTTTTTGAAGACCGGCGATATGGGCAAACTTGACGAAGATGGTTTTTTGTACATCCTGGATCGCAAAAAAGACATGATCATATCCGGTGGAATCAACATTTTTGCCAGCGATATTGAAGAAGTTCTGGCCAAACACCCGGGCGTACAGGCCAATACGGTGATTGGGGTGCCCCATAAGAAATGGGGCGAGACGCCACTGGCGCTGGTGTTGCTCTATCCGGGTGTCAGCGATACCAGTGAAGATATCTTAGCGTGGCTCAACGCCCGGGTCGCCAAGTTCCAGCGGGTTTCCCAAGTCATTATCCGGGATGAGTTCCCCCGCAATGCCATGGGGAAAATCCTGAAAAAGGAATTGCGGGATGAGTATGCCCAAACGTTACCTTAAAATTGAATAAGGAGAATATACATGCTTGCGATCAAGGATGCAGTAGCAGTCATTACCGGCGGCGCCAGTGGACTCGGTCTGGCGATTGCGCAATACTGGGTAGAACAAGGCGGCAAGGTCGTTCTCGGTGATGTGGCGGAAACAGCTTTAGAGGAAGCCCAGGCGAAACTACCGGGAGACGTGGCCACTGTCGTTTGCGATGTAACCAACGAAGACGATTGTACCCGCCTGGCCGCGACAGCCATTGATGCATTCGGGAAAATCAATTTGGTTGCGCCCTTTGCGGGGATAATCATGGACGGGCTGATGCTGTCCACGGATAGAGAAACCGGCAAGGTGAAAAAGAAGATGTCCCTGGAACAGTTCCAGAAGGTCGTCGACATCAACCTGACGGGCGTGTTTCTGACCGTGCGGGAAACCGTTGAGCAGATGGTGAATAACGACTGCCGGGGCCTCGTGTGCCTGGTTTCATCGACCGGATCTTTAGGGACGGCCGGCCAGATCAACTATTCGTCCACCAAGGCGGCCATGTCGGTCATGCCCAAGGTTTTGACGGCGGAATTTTTCCGGCGCGGATTCGCCGACCGGATTCGCTGTGTGGCGATTGCACCGGGTTATTGCGCCACCCCGATTTTAGAGAACATGAACCAGGCCGCCCTGGATAAAATTCTCAAGGATGTGCCCATCAGGCGCCTGATCGATCCCCAGGAACTTGCATCCCTGGCGGGAGAACTCTATCGTAACGAAGCCCTGGCCGGCGATGTTTTCTATATTCATGGGGGGCTGCGCTTAGGCTCTCGAGGCTAACTGTGGCCCCACCAAAAGCTGCCCCTTCTGGTGAGGCCACAAGTGAAATATAATGGGCCTGTAGGACACTCCGGCCCTTGGTTTAAATTTAGTGTATGCTTATAAAACGAAAAGAAGAGGTGTGAGATGAGTAAGGTAAGTATAATTGGCGCATACAATACCAAGTTCGGCGCGTTCGTGGAAAAGAACCGGGAAACCCGGGAAATAAAGGATATCAAGTCTTACTATGAGCTTCTGATAGAGGCCGGGCAGGGCGCGTTGGAAGACGCCGGCCTGCAGCCCGAGGACGTCGACGGCATCTGGGTGGGGTCTTGTTCGCCGTCCATGTTTCTCAACCAGGAACACGTCGGACCTTTAGGGGTGGAGGTGGCCCCGGAGGCCTTCCGCTTCCTGCCCACTACCCGCACCGAAGGTGCGTGCGCATCATCCTCGGTGGCCCTGTACAATGCTGTGTTCGGAATCGAGTCCGGCCGGTTTAAACGGCTCCTGGTGATCGGCGTAGAAAAGATGAATCTGCTCAGCACGGGCGATATGACCCATGTCCTGGCTTGTTCCTCCCACTGGCCCACCGAGGGCGCCAGGGGCATGACCTTTCCCGGGCTGTTCGCCGAATATGCCAAGGGCTACCAGGCCCATTACAATTTTTCAGATGAAGAACTCCAGCGCATGCTGGCCTCCGTGTCCGCCTTGTGCTACCGCAATGGTATCCAGAATCCCCTGGCGCATTTCGGCCCGGGCAGCCCCCCGGAGAAAATGGGGCTAGTTACGGCGGATGCCATCCTGGGGCTGCCGGACGCGGGTAAAGGCGGCAACCCAATGATTGCGCCCCCCCTGCGCCTGCATGACTGCTCCTTGGTGACCGACGGGGCGGCGGCCCTGGTTTTATCTGCCACCGATGAAGTGCGTGGAAGAGACCGGGTCGTTGAGATTGCCGGCGTCGGCATGACCACCGAACGGCTGCCGATTGAAGTACGCCCGAACATGCATGAACTGGTGGCCGGTAAAAAGGCGGTGGCCCAGTCGTTTGCCGAAGCCGGGATTACCATTGAGGATGTCGAATTCGCCGAGGTGCACGACTGTTTTACGATCAACCAGGTTCTAAGTGTTGAAGCCCTTGGACTTTCTGAAGATGGCCGTGGGGGTCATGATTTTGTAGACGGGCGCTACACCTCTGAAGATAAGTGTCCAATCAACCTGTCCGGAGGTTTGAAATCCAAAGGCCATCCGGTCGGCGCCACCGGCGCCTCCATGCATGCTTTGGCCTACAAGCAGCTGGTCGGTGAGCCCATAGGCGTAGCGCCGGCAAAAGGCACGCCGGAGATAGGCGTTGTCTTCAATGTGGGGGGTAGCGCGGTAACCAATTGTCTGACGACGTTGCGCCGACTCCAATAATTGACCCCGGCTTTATGGCTGGCTTTTATTTTTCCAGGATAGAAATCAATAGAGCCCATCTCAAAAAGGAGATTTTGGTTCAAAATCAAGGCGGCAGCGAATATCAAACCGGAGGTGCCAGCGAAGCCAATGCCTATCGTGGTAAATACTGCAGTGTTTTGAGGACTTGATATGAGCTCCCAAAGCCGAGTTTGGGCCAAAAGAATTTTTTGAGATGGGGCCTATGTTACTGCGCGCGTGCCCTGAGAATTTCATCTTCCGAGCGCCAGATCTCCGACCCTTTGAACTCCATGAGTTCATGGTAAATTGGAAAAGGGTAACCGGGATCATCGGCGACCTTCCCGAAGTAGGCCGAGCAGCTTAGCTGGTTATCAACTTTGCGGAAAAAGAAGCGTCCCCGGGTTGTATCGATGGTCATTCCGTGCAGGGCGTCTTTGACCGCGGTGGTATCAAGTTTGCCGGCCTTGTCGACCCCCTGTTTCAAGGTATAGACCGCATCGTAGAGCAATACCGCCCAGTCACTGGGATAGCGATCGAACTTGGCCCGGTATGCCTTGACAAAAGCGGCCATGCGGGGATTGTCCATGTGCGCAAAGAACGGCGCCCGGCAGCGCCCATAGATTCCACGGCGAATGCTGCGGGCTTGCGTGGCCAGTTCAGTCACGCTGACCAATCCCCCCGGGTAAGCCACTTCCCTGAACAGCCGATAGTCCCGGCAATCCCGCATCCAGTAGGCATTATCCGCGCCGGCGATGGAGCCGAGCACAAAGTCCGGCTTCCGGGCCAGGATATCGACAATAAACGAATTAAAGCGTGTCTGCCCGAGGCGCGGCCAGTATGTCTCCGTCAGTGTGATGCCCGGGGCAATCGCCCGGAACTGGTCGACCTGGACCTCCTGGCTGGAGCGCCCCCAGGCGTAGTCAGAAGCAATGGTCACATACCGGGCCCAGCCCTTTTCCCGGGCCAGCGCCGCGATGCCGGTCACCACCGCTTTGGACATCATGTAGGTGTTGGGCACCACGGAATAGGTATAGGGGCTGGGGTCGAGCCGGGTAATGTTCTCCGAGTTGCTGATCGGGGCGATGTGGAGAATTCGGGCGCTGCGGCAAATCGGCTTGATCGCCAGGGCGCAGGCGCTGGAGTATGTGCCGATAATGCAGCGGACCCCATGTCTATCGATCAAAGCCCGGGCAACTTTTTCGGCTGTAGCGGGCCGGGTTTGGGTATCCCTGATAAACAACTCGATGGGATGCCTGCCCAGCAACCCGCCCTGGGCGTTGATTTCATTGACGGCGATTTCCAGCCCTTCGGCGGCTTCTCTGCAATAGGGAGCGCCGGTACCGGAAAGCCCCAAGGCAACGCCCAGGGGATAAGATGCCGCCGCAAAGGTGTTCGCTGAGTAAAACAATACCAAGAGCGCAGGCAGTAATCCGAAGATACATCTATTCGTTGAACGTTTCGTCTGCATGGCGGGTCCTCCCGATACCTTCCCATAAGGAGCGAAGGTGAAAACCCGAACCGTCCGGTTCGCCAACTGAAACCTACGGGCCGTCACCCACCGTTGGCGGGTGACGGCTGAATTGTTTTAACCGTAGGCGACGGCTGGTAGCCAGATGACCAGTTGCGGCCATATCGCGACAATCAACAGGCCGATCAGCTGCAGGATGATAAAGGGCACGACACCTTTGTAGATGTCTACCAGTTCCACTTCAGGAGGACAGATGCCTTTCAGGTAGAATAGGGCAAAACCGACTGGTGGTGTGAGAAAGGAGGTCTGGAGGCTGACGGCAATCAGGACCACGAACCAGACCAGTTCGGGATTGTCAATAACACCATATCCGTTAATCTGGAATCCCAGATTGGACACGACCGGTGCAATCAAGGGCAACACTATCAGAGTGATTTCGATCCAATCCAGGAAGAAGCCGAGCAGAAAAATGGCGCCCAGGATTACGGCCATGATGCCATAGGGGCCGAGGGGAATGCCGGTCAGGACTCTTTCGATAAACTCGTCTCCGCCCAGGCTGCGTAAAACCAGCGCAAAACAGGTTGCCCCTAAAAATATCGCGAAAATATAGGCGGTGGTGTTGAAACAGGCTTGGGCCACCTCTTTCAGAACCTTCCAATTCAGCTTCTTATTCATGAGTGCCAGGATGGTTGCACCTAAAGCACCTACGCCGCTGGCTTCCGTGGGCGTGGTGATGCCGGCAAAAATGGATCCCAACACGGCAAAAATCAATGCAGCCGGCGGCAGGATATTCTTGAAGACATCCCAGACCATGCGCCATTCCAAAGGCTTGCGGTCTGGATCCAGCGGTGCGGCGGCCGGCCTGATCAGGGAGAAAACCAGGATATAGGTGATATATAACCCTCCGAGGATAACACCGGGAATTACGGCGCCCATGAACAGATCGCCTACGGACAGGCCCAACTGGTCGGCCATGATCACCAGCATGATGCTGGGCGGAATCAGGATCCCCAGGGTTCCGGAACTGGCGATGGTTCCCAGGGCCAGGGTTTTGGAATATCCCTGTTTCATCATGGCCGGCAGGGACAGCAGGCCGAGGAGCACAACCGAAGCACCGATGATGCCGGTAGAGGCGGCCAAAATGATGCCGATCGTGGTCACCGTCACGGCCAGCCCGCCGCGTACCTTACCGAAGAGATTCTGCATGGACTTCATCAGCTTTTCGGCAATCCCGGAGCGGTCCAGCATCAGGCCCATGAAGATAAACATGGGTAGCGCCACCAGGACCCAGTTGTCCATAAATTTATAGACACGGTTCACCGACATACCCAAGGTAAGATAGTTCAGGCCGGTAGCCGTGTCGAAGTAGATGTCGGCCAGGTAGCCCACAAGGGTAAAAATACAGGCGACACCACCCAGTACCCAGGCAATCGGAAAGCCCGTGAACAGCAAGCCAATGAAGGTTAGGAACATGGTGATGACGAGATACTCTTTGAATTCCACTGGCTAGGCTCTCCTCAATAGTGAAATAATTCTGACCAGGCGTGATATCGCCGCCACAAACAGCAGGGCGAAACTCACCGGTATGACTCCCTTGATCGCCCAGCGCCATGGCAGGCCCATGGGGGCGTCCGAGTGTTCGTTGACCCGCCAGGACTCGTAAACGAAATCCAGGCTCTGGTGAAAGATGATCACGATAAACGGCAGCAGCAGAAAGATGATGCCAAATAAATCCCATCGCAATCTAGCCTTCGGTGAAAGGCGGGCATGAATGATATCCACCCGGATATGGGAATCCATCATCATCGCATAGGAAGCCCCGAACATGATGCCCACGGCGTAAAGGTGCCATTGGATCTCCTCCAGGACCACCAGCCCGCGACCCAGACCGTAGCGGAGAAATACCTGCAGGATAATGACAAAAATCAAAATCACATTGGCCCACATGAGGAAATGGCCGATGCGCCGGATAAAGGTATCCAGTCCGTCACAAAACTTGTGCGGGACCTGTTCCTGTGTTTCTTCAGCACTCATTCTTAATCTCCATAATGTTTAGGATATTGAAGTCCTAGCGAGAAACCTACTCAAAAACAGATTTTTCGGAAAAGCGATTTTTGAGAGGGCTTCTAAAGTTGCGCACAGGGAGCGTTCATAAAGCACGCCCCCTGTGCATTCAACAGGTAGCAGAGAATCCAGGATTTTCTGCCGGGGATGGACACATTACATACTCGGCTTTTCACGCGGCAAAAAGCCCAGCGCTTCCCAATGCTTGTAGTCTTTCCGGAAAGCCTGCAGATCATCATAGGCTTCTTTGAACTGGGGGCTCTTGGCGGCCAGTTCGGTGGCAACCTCTTCCCAGGCTCCCTTGAAGGCAGCCAGCATTTCATCGGACCAGTACATGTTCTTAACACCGCGTTTTTCGGCATTTTCTCTTATGACGGCACCCTGGATGGCTTCCGTGTGGGCCAGGGTGTTTGTCAGGTTGGCCATGCAGGCCATTTTGATTAGAGCCCGCTGGGAATCGGTCATGCCGCGCCAGACATCGCCGTTGATCATCAGGTCCAAGAAGGTCGCCTGCTGATGCCAGCCCGGAAAGTAGTTGTACTTGACGACCTTGTAAAAGCCCAGGCGCTGATCGATGGCAGGCATGGAGAACTCCGAACCGTCGAGAGCACGCTTTTCCAGGGCCGGGAAAATTTCGCCGCCCGGCAACAGGCTGACGGAGACGCCGAGTTTTTCCATGGCTTTGCCACCCAGGCCGAAAAAGCGCATCCGCAGGCCTTTGAGGTCATCGACCGAATTGATCGGCTTGCTGAACCAACCGGCGGTTTCCGGCGCCAGGAGGCAGGCCGGCATGGCCCAGACATCATAACCATTCTTGGTATAGTATTCCTGGTAAAGTTTCAACCCGTTGCCGCGGAACATCCAGGCCAGAAATTCCGGAGCTTCCGGGCCGAATGGGACCGCCGTGAACAGGGAGATGCCGGGCATCTTGCCTTCCCAGTAACCGGCCGCGTAGTAGCCAGCGTTCACCTTGCCACCGGCCACGGCATCCAGGATTTCAAACGGGGCCACCAGTTTGCCTGGTTCGTAGACTTTCATCGTAACGCTTCCGCCACTGGCCGCTTTGAGCGAATCCGCCAGTTCAACGATGGAAGTACCCAGGCCCGGCAGGGCGGTGGAAAAACAAATCGGAACATCCAATTTTACCTTTTTGGCCACGGCTTCTTTCGGGGCTTCTTTCTTGGCTTCCTCTTTTTTGGCGCAGCCTGCCATCAAGCCAGCCGCCAAGAAAAGAACCACCATCAGCAAGGTCATAAACTTGAGCATCGATTTTTTCTTCATTTTTTCCTCCTCTATAATTGTTAACCTGCCAAAAGATGCTGCTGGACTACGAGAACCGGTTCATTGCGATTAACTCCCAGGCCGGCAGACCCGCAAAAATAAGTGCCTGCCGGGTTTAAAGGTTTGTCAATATGTCAGGACCATTCCGCCGTCGAATAGCAGATCCCCACCGATGAGGTATTTGGCGAAATGGGAAAATCCGAATATAAACAGGTTAGCCACATCCACGGGCGCCATCATCTCTTTGATCCGCGAGCGGCCCATCATGACTTCCGATACAACCGTTTCCGGCGTCATGCCGCGCTGCTCCGCCTGGGCGGGTATCTGGTTCAGGGCCAGTGGGGTTTTGACAAAGCCGGTGCTGATGGTAAAGGAGCGAATCTTACCGTCGCCTTCAGCGGATATAGATTGGCTCAGGGCTTTCAGACCGAACTTGGTAATGTTGTAAACCGGTTTGTTGACCGTACAGATATGGGCGTGGGCCGAAGCCATGTTGCCGATGACGCCGTGCCATTGCCCGTTTTGCTTCATATAAGGGATGGACAGTTTGGAAAGATAGAAGGGTGCCCGCAGCATGATCTTATGCATCAGGTCGTACTTTTCCATGGGAAAATTTTCAACGGCATCGATGTGCTGGAGACCGGCGATGTTGACCAGGTAGCGGATTTGACCGAGCTTGGCAGCCTCCCTGACCGCGTTTTCAATGGCGTCGTCATCGGTCAGGTCGGTTTCGATAAAGATCATCTGGCCGCCCATGTCCCGGGCCATTTTCTGGGTGGCCTGTCCTTCCTCGGTGTTGACATCCAGGCCCACGGTCATCAGGTTGTTGGCAGCCGCTGCAATGGCGGTTGCCCGGCCGATACCCGTACCGCAACCGCTCACAAGACAGACATTGTCCGGGGTGAAATCACTATCATCGACTTTCAGGATTTCTTCAGCGCGGATTTCCGGCTCTCTAATATCCATCAACCTTCTCCTGGGGTTTCGATCAATTTGGTCCAAGAAGTGGTTTCAAAATCTCCCCTCGAACTCAATCTCAGCGTTGCGCACTCGGTTCAAATCCTCGAAATACCTGATGTATTCCTCCGGTTTAAACCTCACAGCCGCCTTGACCTTGAGCCCGATTGAAGGCTTTGAAACCGCTTCTAATGGTTGTTTGCTTGATCGGCATGAATCCAATTCAATAAATAATAGCAATTATGGGGCCAAGGCGTCCGTTATCTTGTCCACTCCGGCTACAGGCGGCAAAAGTTGCGGAATGATAACGGATTAGTTTTTGCGTCAAAATTATTAGGGGCCGGAATGCATGTTTTTCTTCGACATTTCGCATATAAAAGTGTATCAATAATTATACATGTTGCTATTGTGCTACTATGATCCCCAGATACGACAAGGGTATTTAGGCTGATTGGTAGTACCAATATTTATTGAATAACGTTTGGCTTGTCAAGGCAAATCTCAAGAATTGCTATACAAAATATAACTATTTAAAATTATATAAACAATTTGTTGTTTTGGTTGTCGAAAGCCCTCAGATAAATGTTTTGATATAAGGTCATACCTTTACAAAAACTGCCCAAAATCAGGCCTGGTTTTGCGGTTGACTTTTTCCGGAGCCGGGGGAGGTGCAAAAATGGCGAGTAACAATCGAGCCGATGAGCTCGAAGCCCTGCGTACCCAAATAGAGATGTACGAGCGCATCATCGACAGCATCCACAACGGCATCATGGTGACCGATGCCGAGGGGTACATTACACACTTCAACAGACCCTACGGGCAATTCATGGGTCTCGATCCGGAGAGCCAGATCGGCAAGCACTGCACGGAGTCAATCGAGAATAGTCGCATGCATATCGTGGCCAAAACCGGTAAGGCCGAGATAAACCTGAGCCACAATATCAAAGGCCAGAACATGGTGGTCCAGCGGATACCTATCAGAAAGAACGGCAAGGTCATCGCCGTCTTCGGGCAGGTCATGTTCAAAGATATTAAGGATGTCACCAAACTGGCCAATCACCTGTCGCTGCTGGAATCGAAACTCAAACTCTACGAGCAGGAACTTATCAACCTGCGATCAACCCGATATACTTTCGACAGCATTATCGGCCGCAGCCGCTCCATAAGCGCTTTGAAAAAGGAAGCGCTCAAGGCAACGGCCAATCAATTCCCAGTCTTGATTACCGGGGAGAGCGGGACCGGCAAGGAGTTGTTCGCCCAGGCGATTCACCACGGCAGCCCGCGCAAACTTTACCCGTTTGTGCGGATTAACTGCGCGGCCATCCCCCGGGATTTACTAGAATCGGAACTGTTCGGGTATGAAAAAGGGGCCTTTACCGGCGCACATTCGAAAGGCAAGCCCGGCAAATTTGAAGTGGCCCATAAAGGCACGATCTTTATGGACGAGATTGGAGACCTGCCCCTTGAAATGCAACCCAAACTTTTGCGGGTATTGGAAGAAAGGGAGTTTGAGCGGGTCGGCGGTAACAAAGTGATCCATTCTGATTTTCGCTTGATTGCCGCTACCAACCAGGACCTGGACACGCTGATGAAAAAGCGGCGCTTTCGCAAGGACCTGTTTTACCGGTTGAACGTCATCTCGCTGCACATTCCTCCTTTGAGGGAGCGGCCGGGGGATATCGTGCCGACCGCCCGCCACTTGCTCAGGGAAAAGGCCCAGGAAGGCGTTGCCCAGGATTTGCAAATGGGGCCAGCGGCTGAGCAGGCCCTCACACGTTACGACTGGCCGGGGAATGTACGGGAATTGTCGAACGTACTCGAGAGGGCCCTCTCCTCTGCCGAAGGAGACCGGATTCGGCGGCATGATTTTCCGTTTTTCTTGCAGGAACAGGTAAACCCCAAATCGGATTATAAAATTACTTTGCTGCGGGATGTCCAGGCCCGGGCCGAGACCAAGGCTATCCGTGAGGCGCTGGTCGAAACGGAAAACAACAAGGCCCAGGCCGCGAAACTGCTGGGTATCCACCGGACACTGCTTTACAAGAAGATGAATAAGTATGGGATCGCGCTGGGCGGCGAAGATTAGAACCCATGTCAAAAAGGTCTTTTGGCCCAAACCCTGCGTTGGGCGCTCAGTTCAAGTCCTCAAAATACTGAAGTATCTACCACGCAAGGCATTGGCTTCGCTGGCACCTCCGGGTTGAACTTCGCGTCCGCTTTGATTTTGAACTAAAATCCGCTTTTTGACATAGGTTCTATAAGCGGCTTCAAAGCCTCCCCTCGGGCTCAATCTTCAGCCTTCGCTGAAGCTATGGCTGATAAACCCTGCTGGAGCCTTGCTTGCCTGTCGGGCGAAGCTTTAGCGTAGACTGATCCGGCGAAGCTCAAAAAGCGAAGACGGGACCTTGAGCCCGATTGACCCGAGCAGTGAGCGATTGCGCGCAGCTTAATGCGGGTTTAGCGAGCGAATCTAAGATAGCAATATTCCTTACGGGGAACGATTCCCCGCAGTTTCCGCAGGGGGCGTTCAACGCTTTGAAACCGTTTCCTGCTTTCAGTGTCTCAGATTTGATACAGTCACCCAAAGCCGTTTTTGACTTTGCTGTGTTCAGGAAGATTGTTTCTTCAAGGCCGCCTGGGCTTCGGCGCGGCTTTCGTAGATGTGGGGGGCCACATCACGACGGGCCAGAGCGTCGCCAATCTTCATTCGCAAAAAGGTACTGGTCGTATACCGGGTGACGCCTGAATAATAGGTGTCGACCAGGTCCTTGACCATGTCGGTGTAGGCCTCCAATACATCTGGGGCAATAGAGAAATTATCATAGTTGACAATTGTATGGACCCTGCGATTCAGGGGAGCCACGATGGCCACCACCTGCTCGTGCACCTCCCGGACATCATCCAGAGTGCGGACGGCATAACCTTCAAAATTAACGAAGAACATATTCTCGGCGGGATCGTAGCTCAGGCGTTCTTCCAGTGACAACGTCAGCAGGTCCTCGCGCAGGGCCATCGGTTCTGACTGGAAAATGCGGGTGTCCATCTCGGGCAGAGGGTCGGCAAGCGCGGGGGTGAATTGCATCTGGTCCAGGATATCCTGCTGCAGGTCGATGCCCGGAGCGATCTCTATTAGCTGCATGCCCGTAGGCGTCAATCGAAAGACACAGCGTTCGGTAACATATAGGACCGGCTGACCACGGTCGATCGCATAGGGTCCGCTGAAGGTGACCTGCTCGACCTGCTCGATAAATTTAGCCGTCTTGCCTTCCTTGTCGATGCTAAGCTGCCCGCCATCTATGGATACCTTCAGGCCGCCGGCCGTGAACGTGCCCACAAACACGATCTTTTTAGCATTTTGGCTGATGTTGATAAAACCACCGGCCCCGGCCAGTTTAGGGCCGAACTTGCTGACATTCAAATTACCGGCGCGGTCGGCCTGGGCCAGTCCCAAAAAGGCCATATCGAGTCCGCCGCCATCGTAGAAGTCAAATTGCGAGGGCTGATCGATGACAGCTTCGGTGTTGGTGGCGGCGCCGAAATTGAGCCCCCCGGCCGGCAGCCCGCCAATGACCCCGGGTTCGGCCGTCAAGGTAATGTATTCGAGAATCTTTTCCTCATTTGCTATGCTGGCGATGCCTTCCGGCATACCGATTCCCAGGTTGACCACGCTGTTGGGGGCCAGTTCAAAGGCCGCGCGGCGGGCGATAATCTTGCGGGCATTCATCTCCATGGGCGCAATGGTCTGCATGGGGACCTTGATTTCACTGCTGAAGGCCGGGTTGTATTTTTCAGCGAAGGTCTGCCAGTGGTGCTGGGGCTTGGCGACGACGACACAATCCACCATGATGCCGGGGATCTTTACCTGCCGGGCATTCAGGGTGCCTGGCTGGGCAATCCGCTCCACTTGTACGATCACGAACCCATTAGAATTTTTAACGGCCGTGGCAATGGCCAGCGCTTCCAGGGTTAAGGCTTCTTTTTCAAAAGTGATGTTGCCGTCGGTGTCAGCGGTGGTGCCGCGTAGCAGGGCCACATGGATGGGAAACGTTTTGTAGGCCAGAAATTCTTGGCCATCGAATTCGACCAGTTCTACCAGGTCGTCAGTCGTTCGTTCGTTGATTTTACCGCCACCCTGGCGAGGGTCCACGAAGGTGCCCATGCCGACGGATGTAATGGTGCGCGGTTTATGGGCGGCTATGTCGCGGTACATATGTGATATCACGCCCTGGGGCAGGTTGTAGGCCGCGATCTTGTTTTCCACGGCCAACTTCTGCAGTTTGGGAACCAGTCCCCAGTGTCCGCCGATCACTTTTTTTACCAGGCCGGCATGCCCCAGGTGGTTCAAGCCCTTTTCACCACCATCCCCCTGGCCGGCGGCGTAAACCAGGGTTAAGTCACGGGGGTTGCCGGTTTCCAGGAAATAGGCTTCCAGGGCGATGGCCAACTCCTCCGGGAAGCCGATTCCGACAAATCCGCCGGTGGCCACGGTATCGCCATTGCGGATAATGCGGATGGCTTCCTCGGCCGAAACGATTTTTCCCTTTTTGGCTTTTTCCGGGGTCAGGTCGGAAAGCATGGGATGCGACTTTGACGACGGGGGGGATAAATTTTGATCGGTCATGGTATTGCGCCTCCAGGTTATGTCCAGGGTGCGGCCGCAGGATGCGGCTGTCCGTTGGCTACCAAGGGAAAAAGCAATTTTGGTGCCATGTTGCCGGGCCACCGTGTCCGAGGGCGGGGGCTTGCGACGGCATTTCCTCCGCAAGTGTCGCTGCCCGGGTGCAGGATCCAGCGACGATCTATACATTAGTGAAAGGTTCATTTTTTAAAGTGCACTTAAAAAGGTATTTCTTTACAAATAATTGGGTATTAAATACTGTAAATCCTTTCAATCGCTCAATGTTATGACCGGACCGGGGGCAATCCGTGGTCCAGACAAGGATATTATCTTTGAATCAGCCTGTATACAGGAAACATTTAAAGGAGCAGTCCAATGGCAAAAAAGATGAAAACCATTGACGGAAACACAGCTGCAGCGCATGTGGCCTACGCCATGAGTGATGTTGCGAACATCTACCCGATTACGCCGTCATCCCCGATTGGTGAAATTGCGGATGAGTGGGCGGCGGACGGTCGCGAGAACATTTTCGGCCAGCAACTGCTGGTGCGTCAGCTGCAGAGCGAGGCCGGTGCCGCTGCGTCGGTGCACGGCGCCCTGGCCGCCGGAGCGTTAATCTCTTCGTTTACCGCGTCCCAGGGGCTGCTGTTGATGATCCCGAACATGTACAAGATGAGCGGGGAGCTGCTCCCCGGCGTGCTGCACGTCACCGCCCGGGCCGTCGCCGCACATGCCCTGAGCATCTTCGGCGACCACCAGGATGTGATGGCCGTCCGTCAGACCGGCTTCGGCCTGATTGCTTCTTCCTCGGTCCAGGAGGCCCAGGATCTGGCGTTGATCGCCCATCTGGCAGCCATTGAAGCCAGCGTACCGTTTCTGCACTTCATGGACGGTTTCCGGACCAGCCATGAAATCCAGAAAATCGAGATGATCGAATATGCGGACATGGCCCAGCTGACCAACATGGATGCAGTCCGGGCTTTCCGTGAAAGGGGCACCAATCCGGAACGTCCGGAATTGCGCGGTACCGCCCAGAACCCGGACATCTATTTCCAGGGCCGGGAAGCGGCCAACCCCTTTTACCTGAAAACGCCCGGGATTGTCGCCGAGTACATGCAGAAGCTGGGCGACCTGACCGGCCGGTACTACAAGCCTTTTGATTATGTGGGTGCCGCCGATGCTGAAAATGTGGTTGTGGCCATGGGCAGTTCCTGCGAAACCATTGAAGAGGTGGTCAACCATCTGACGGCCGCCGGCGAGAAGGTCGGTCTGGTGAAGGTACGTATGTTCAGGCCGTTTGCACCGGAGTACCTGTTCGAGGTATTGCCTGCCTCGGCGAAGATCCTGACCGTCCTGGATCGAACCAAGGAACCGGGTGCGCTGGGCGATCCTCTTTACCTGGACATCTGTACGGCCTGTGTGGAAAAAGGCATCACCCCGCGGATCCTGGCCGGACGCTACGGGCTGGGTTCCAAGGAGTTTACCCCGGCCATGGTGAAGGCGGTATACGACAATATGAAGGCCGCCGAGCCCAAAAACAAATTCACCGTGGGCATCAATGATGATGTCACCCATACTTCTCTGGATGTCACTCCGGGGTTTGATGTGGCTCCGGAAGGAACCGTGCAGTGCAAGTTCTGGGGGCTGGGTGCGGATGGAACCGTCGGCGCCAACAAAAGCGCCATAAAGATCATCGGCGACAACACCGATATGTATGCCCAGGCCTATTTTGCCTATGACTCCAAAAAATCGGGCGGGGTCACCATTTCGCATTTGAGATTCGGCAAGTCACCGATCCAGTCAACCTATTGTATCGACGCCGCCGACTACATTGCCTGCCACAAATCCAGCTACGTAAATATTTACGACGTACTGGAGGGTATCAAAGACGGCGGCACCTTTGTCTTGAACAGTAAGTGGTCGATGGAGAAGATGGAAAGACGGCTGCCCGCCGCCATGAAACAGACCATAGCGAACAAGAAGCTGAAGTTCTACAACATCGACGCCGTCAAAATTGCCGGTGAAGTGGGACTCGGCGGTCGGATCAACATGATCATGCAGACCGCTTTTTTCAAACTGGCCAACGTCATCCCGGTGGATGAGGCCATTGGCTATCTGAAAGGCCAGATCGATGCGCTTTTCCGCCGCAAGGGTGACAAGATCGTCCAGATGAACTGGGATGCAGTTGATCGCACCTTGGAAAATCTCGTGGAAGTCGATTACCCGGCCAGTTGGGCGGAGGCTGCCGACGAGGCCGCCGACGATGAGGAACTCCCCGAATTCGTCCGCAACGTCATGAACCCGATGATTGCCGCCCAGGGCGACAAGCTGCCGGTCAGCTCGTTCTCCGTGGACGGTATTTTCCCGGTCGCGACCACCCAGTACGAGAAACGCGGGGTGGCCATTAACGTGCCGGAGTGGGTCATGGACAACTGCATCCAGTGCAACCAGTGCGCCATGGTCTGTCCCCACGCAGCCATTCGGCCGGTGCTGGTCACCGACGAGGAACTGGCCGCTGCGCCGGCGGGCTTTGAAGCCAAAAAAGCCCTGGGCAAGGAACTGAAAGATACCTATAAATTCCGGATCCAGGTGTACGCCGAGGACTGCATGGGCTGCGGCAATTGCGCCGATATCTGTCCGGCCAAGAAAAACGCTCTGGTGATGAAACCCATCGACACCCAGCTGGAGACTCAGGTGCCCTGCCAGAAATATGCCACCAGCTTGCCGGTGCGCGACAACCTGGTCAAACGGACCAGCGTAAAGGGCAGCCAGTTCTGCCAGCCGCTGCTTGAGTTCTCCGGTGCCTGTTCCGGCTGCGGCGAAACCCCCTATGCCAAATTGATCACCCAGCTGTTCGGTGAGCGGATGATAATCGGGAACGCCACCGGCTGCTCCTCTATCTGGGGCGGTAGCGCACCCTCCGTCCCCTACTGTGTGGACAAGGATGGCTTTGGACCCACCTGGGGCAACTCCCTGTTTGAAGACCCGGCCGAATTCACCTACGGCATGTTTTTGGGTGAACTGCAGCAGAGAAGCAAATTGGCCGACCTGGCCAGAGAGGCTCTGGACACCGACATCAGCGCCGAGGTCAAAGAGGCCTTGTCCGGATGGCTGGACAACGTCAAGGATCCGGAAGGTTCGCGCAAGTACGGCGACATCCTTAAGGATCTCCTGCCGGGGATGACCGACAATCCGCTGCTGGCGGAGATAAATGCCAACAGCCGCCTGTTCACCAAGAAATCCTACTGGGTTTTTGTGGGGGACGGCAGCGCCTACGACATCTCCTTCGGCGGTCTCGACCATGTCATGGCCACCGGTGAAGATATCAACATCATCGTATATGACACCGAGGTTTATTCGAATACCGGCGGACAGTCTTCCAAGGCCACACCCACCGGTTCGATTGCCAAGTTCGCGGCATCCGGTAAGAAGACGGCCAAGAAAGACCTGGGCGGCATGGCCATGACTTACGGCTATGTGTACGTGGCCAATGTCGGCATGGGCGCCAACAAGCAGCAGCTGATGAAAGCCCTGGTCGAAGCGGAAAACTATGACGGTCCTTCCCTGATCATGGCCTATTCGCCCTGCATCAACCACGGCATCAAGAAGGGCATGGGCAAGACCCAGGAAGAGACCAAGCTGGCCGTTGAGTGCGGGTACTGGCCGCTTTACCGGTTCAACCCGATGCTGGCCAAAGAAGGCAAAAACCCGCTGATTCTCGATTCCAAGAAACCGACCGGCAGCCTGCGGGAGTTCCTGCGCGGTGAAATCCGCTACGCGGCCCTGGAAAGCCTGTTCCCGGAAGAGGCCGAAACCCTGCATGACCGCCTCGAGGCCGAGTTTGCCGATCAATATGCCAAGCTCGCCAGGATGGCTGGCCGCGAAGAGGAGGACGCCAAGGAAGAGGCAAAATAGTCCGATCCCCTTGAGTTTCAATCTAGGCAGGATTTAAAAGGAGCCGGCTAAGCCGGCTCCTTTTCATTTTGTGCTACCGTTAGCGCCTACCGCCCTATGCCCTCCCGGCAACATTGCCCGTCAGGCCTCGCGCGGCATCCCCGCCAAATCGAATTTTCACGATAGGTTTTAAAGCAACGCTTATACGATGGTAAGCAGCACTGTGAGGGTGACCAAGCTGCACGCGGTGGAGAAAAACAGCACGGTAACCACAAAACGAGGTACAATGTCATGCTCCATGGCTATGATGGCGGTCACTATGGCGGCCGGCATCCCGGCCTGGAGGATGCCGGCCGTTTTTTCGATCCCGTGCACGCCGAAAGGAGTGGCCAAAAGGATTGCCAGCAGCGGCGCCGCCATTAGCCGGACGGCACTCGCGACGATGACATCACGATCGATTTTGAACGCTTTGACTTCAGCCAGGAACATTCCCAGGGCAACCAGCATGACGGGGATCATGGCATCGGCCAGCAAGCCCGTTGTCCGGGAAACCATCAAAGGCAGCTCAATGTCGGCCAGGGGGAAGAACAACGCCGGAAAGATGGCCAGAATCACTGGGGTTTTGAAAACCCGCCAACTCGCCGACAGACCGCCACCGCGGCTCCAGTTGATATAGCTGATACTGACGAAAAAGGCCGTCACATTGATGGCCACGAAATACAAGGTGGCGGTTGGCACCGCGCCAAAACCCAGCTTGAATTCGATGATGGCAATTCCGAAATTGGCCGCATTTGCGAAGGCGGCCACGGTAATATAGGCCGCGATTTTCTCCCGGGGGCGGTCCAGCACCCGGGCTGTCAGATATCCAACCGCGGCACATGCCAGGGTTACCGTGACGATGTAGGCCATGGCCCGGGCAACGAGCCCGAATTCAACATTGGCTGTACCGATGACGTTGAACACATAGGCTGGCACAAAGACGTAATAGGCGATTTTCGATAATGTGCGCGACTCCAGCTTGAGCGGCGGTCCGGCGAAGTACCCGATGAGGATAACACCGAACACCGGTGCGACGATATTCCAAAAAATGGCCAGGACATCCAGGATCATAATGCACCTTGATCTTTGCGCTAAGGCAGCTCACGTCCAATGGCGGTCACCATAGCATGTTTTCTACCCGCGGGCACTGTCTTTATGGCGCGATTGTCGGCTTTACCTTGCGGAGACGAATATGTTACGGTGATGTCAATTGAAACACCTTTTGGAGAATAGTTCTGACCAGAGGCCATCTCAAAAATAGGATTTTGGTTCAAGGTCCCGTCTTCGCCCGCTGAGCTTCACCGGATCAGTCTACGCTGAAGCTTCGCCCGACAGGCAAGCAAGGCTCCCGACAGAGTTTATCAGCCATAGCTTTGCGAAGGCTGAAGGTTGGACCACAACCCATTTTTGAGATGGTCTCTAATTGAAAAACGATCGGAGGAGAGACCATGAAAGACACATTGCAGCCGGGCCTTGAACACACGTTTACCTTTCAACTGCCGGAATCGAAGACCGTCCCGGCCCTCTATCCCGAAGCGCCGGAATTCGCCGTGATGCCCAGGGTGTTCGCTACCGGGTTCATGGTCGGTTTCATCGAATGGGTTTGCATTCAGGCCATCAACCCACACATAGACTGGCCGGCGGAGCAGACAGTCGGCACCAAGGTCGACATCACTCATACCGCGGCCACGCCGCCGGGCATGGACGTTAGCGCCACCGTCAAACTGGTAGAAGTCGATCGCAAGCGGTTGGTGTTTGCGGTAGAGGCGCGGGACGAGGCCGGATTGATCGGCAAGGGAACCCATGAACGTTTTGTCATCAATGCTGAAAAATTCAACCAAGCCCTCGAAGAGAAAGTCAAACGATAGAAATGCGCCGGGATTTAAAACGCTAAAAAGATGATGCCATGCTGTTTCCTTTATCTGGGGTTGAGGTTAGTCCGCTGGTTCCTTTCTTGGTAGCTTTCGGTGTGTCTTTTCTGACGTCCATGGGTGGGGTGTCCGGGGCATTCCTGCTGCTTCCTTTCCAAGTCAGTGTGCTTGGCTACACGGCTCCATCGGTCAGTGCGACCAATCAGCTTTTCAACATTATAGCCATTCCGAGCGGCGTTTATCGGTATTTGCGTGAAGGACGTATGCTGTGGCCGCTAACTCTGGCTGTGATCATCGGAACGCTTCCCGGAGTGTTCATCGGCGCCTGGGTGCGTATCGAGTATCTTCCCGAACCCAGGCACTTCAAATTATTTGTGGCCGCTGTCCTGCTTTACATCGGTTTACGCCTGGCACAGGATGCCCTGCGTAAAAATGAAAGGACCCGCTCAGCAGATTCACCGGAATCCTTTACTGTGCGGGTAATCAGTTCAACTTTAAAACGGGTTGAGTTTGAGTTCGATTCCGAGATCTATAGGTTTTCCCCACCACTGATTTATTTCATCTGCTTCCTGGTTGGCATAGCAGGCGGCATATACGGTATTGGGGGGGGTGCTATCGTCGCCCCCTTTTTTGTTGCGATCGTCGGTTTGCCTGTCCACACGGTAGCCGGGGCCGCCTTGATGGGGACCTTTGTCACGTCTGTCGCGGGGGTTCTAGTTTACCAGTTCCTGGCCGGATTCTACCCCGGCCTATCTGTTTCGCCCGATTGGCTGCTAGGCACCCTGTTCGGCCTGGGGGGTGTTTTGGGAATGTATTGCGGTGCTCGGACGCAACGTTACATACCAGCGCCATTAATCAACGGCATGCTGTGCATTTGCATATTGTTTGTGGCCATAAAATATATTGCTGATTTCTTTTCTTAGGAACCATAGACTGCTTACATTCCTTTTTTTTAACTGCGCCCCATATTGATCGTCTTTGCGTGCTTGTGTCCGCCAGATAAAATGTTTTGATTCAGATCCAAGACCAAATGGCTCAGCTATCCGCGACACCCTTGCGGCGGGGCACGTTCTTATCATTGAATAGCCTGAAAATGGTGATTTCAGGCGGTGCCCCGAGCCGGAAAGGAAATACCAGCGTGCCGATACCGCGATTGACGTAGGTATAGCCGTGGTCCTCTTTAACGAGGCCGGCCATATAACGCGCCGGGTTGTCGATGGGCATTAAATGGTGGGTCAGGTAGGGAATGGCAAGTTGCCCGCCATGGGTATGCCCACAGATCGTCAGGTCGATGTGCATCTGCTTGTTCACAGCGGACATGATGTCCGGGCTGTGGGAAAGCAGAATTTTGTATTCCGCAAGCGGAATTTGCTTTAATGCGCGCGGTAGATCGTGGGAGAACCAGACGTCGTCGATGCCGGCAATATGAAGTGTTTCGTGGCCGCGGGCTACCGGCAGGGAGGCATTGCGCAGAAACCGGATGCCGACGTTTTCCAATTTAGCTACCAGGCGCTCTTCGGTTTCCAGGCCGTCCCATTGATCATGGTTTCCAAGGACGGCAAGCTTGTGACCGGCTTTCAGGTTCCCCAGAACTCGTGCCACCATGGCCGTATAATCGCGGCTCGATCCGGGCAGCCACTTTTTCCAGAAATCGTTCACTGCTCCGGTAATGATGTCCCCGGTGATGACCACCAGGTCTTTTTCAAGTTGGTTGACCCGGTCAACGACCCGCATTAGATAGTCTGCGCCCACCCAGAAACTGGCATGCAGGTCCGAGATCTGTACGATCCGGTAATCATTGAATGCCGGTGGCAAATTGGGAAAGGAAAGCGGGACGGTTTCAACCATCAAGTTGTCCCGCCGGGTGAACATGAACGCCAGCAGGCCCAGAACAGAGAGTCTCAGGCCATGTTTAAAGAAAGCCCGACGGTCCATCGGCTTATTGAGAAACGGCTGCTTTCGCTTCATTTTTATCTCCGAGTGCCAGACAATTGGAACGAACTCGTATCGTGATAATCAATATCTTTACAGATATCAAGTGGTTTGAAAGCGGGCCCGTATGGCCGTCACAAGGTGCTTGTTATTTGAGTTGACAGACGCAGCAAGGTGGTATAATGGGTGATCCATTAGAGTTTTCCTTTCCATCCAGCTACAGGATGCCAACCCATGTTTCAAAAAACGAACCAGCACAGGGTGTTTGAAGACCTGGTCAAGCAAATCGAAGGGGCCATCTTAGACGGCCGTTTGAAAGTGGGGGACAAGCTGCCCCCCCAGCGGGAATTGGTTGAGATGTTCCAGACCAGCCGCGCTTCTTTGCGTGAAGCGCTGCGGGTTCTGGAGCAAAAGGGCCTGATCGATATCAAATTGGGCGTCAGTGGCGGAGCCGTCATCAAAGCGGTCGATACCGAGCCGGTCACGGAAAGCCTGGCGCTGCTCATTCAGCATCAGAGGGTATCTCTGGAAGAGCTCGCCGAATTCAGGGAGGGGGTCGAGGGTCACGTAGCCGCCCTGGCTGCCCGGCGGGCCTCACGCGCAGAAATCCAGAAGCTCAAGGAGTTGCTGGAGACGGCCCATGAGTATGTAGCCCAGGGCGTCACTGCGTGGGAGGCATTCTGCGAAGTAGACAATGCTATCCACGTCGCCATTGCCGCTGCCAGCGGTAACTCCGTCTATGGATTTGTACTGCGCATGGTGCATGACAACATCCAACCTTACTACGAGGCTTACCCGCTCAAAGACGAACGAATATTGAAAGAAAATTACGAGGACCTGTGTGAAGTTGTACAGGCCCTGGAAAAAAAGCAGGCTACGGTCGTAAAGTCCCTGGTGCAGGGACACGTGCGGCGGTTTAACCGGTATATGCTGAACCATGCGTGTTAGGAGGAATCATGTTAACTGCAGACTATATCAAACTTGAAGACGAATTGGGCGCCCACAATTACAAGCCCCTGAACGTGGTGCTGAACAAAGGCAAAGGCATCTGGGTGTGGGATGTGGAAGGCAAGAAATACCTGGACTGCCTTTCAGCGTATTCGGCCGTGAACCAGGGCCACTGCCACCCGGAAATCCTGAAGACCATGCAAACGCAGGCCGCCAAGCTGACCCTTACGTCCCGGGCCTTTCGCAACGATCAACTGGGGCTTTTCTATAAGGAGATCTGCAGTCTTACCAATTCTCACAAGGTGCTGCCCATGAACAGTGGGGCCGAGGCGGTGGAAACGGTGATTAAAACGGTTCGCAAATGGGGCTACCAGGTTAAAGGTGTTCCCAAGGACCAGGCCGAGATCATTGTTTGTGCGGATAATTTTCATGGCCGCACCATTACCATCGTCGGATTTAGCACAGATGAAAACTCACGCGGCGGTTTCGGGCCCTTCACGCCTGGATTCAAGATCATTCCTTTTGGTGATGCGGATGCCCTGGAAGCGGCCATCACGCCCAACACGGTGGCGTTTTTGGCGGAACCCATCCAGGGGGAGGCCGGGGTGATCATACCGCCGGAGGGCTATCTGCGAGCCACCCGCGAGATCTGCAGCCGTCATAATGTCGTGCTGGTGCTCGATGAAATCCAGACCGGTCTCGGCAGAACCGGAAAAATGCTGGCCGAAGAGCATGAGGGCATTGAAGCCGATCTTACCCTGGTGGGCAAGGCGTTGTCCGGAGGCTATTATCCGGTGTCGGCCGTGCTGTCGAACAAGGAGGTTATGGATGTCCTGCAGCCCGGCGAACACGGCAGCACGTTCGGCGGTAATCCGCTGGCCTGTGCCGTGGCCCGGACGGCGCTGAGGGTTTTGGACGAAGAGAACCTCGTCGAAAACGCGGCCCGGATGGGGGGCCATTTTCTGGAGGGGTTGCGGCAGATCGACAACTCACTGATAAAAGAGGTCCGCGGCCGGGGATTGATGCTTGCCGTCGAGTTTGATCCTGCCGCGGGGGGGGCGCGGCCATACTGCGAGCGGCTGCAGCAAGCTGGCATTCTCTGTAAAGAAACCCACGACCATATCATTCGGTTTGCACCGCCGTTGGTCATTACCCGTGATGATGTCGACTGGGCTGTGGAGCAAATTTCAGCCATTCTGAGCGGCTGATAACATCAACCCAAATATCAGAGGCTATCTCAAAAATGTCTTTTTGGCTCAATCTCGGCGTTGGGCGCTCGGTTCCGGCACGGAGTGAAACATAAGCGCTATCTTCGAAATACGCGAGTATGTCTCCGATTGAAACCTCGCTGCCGCCTTGATCTTGAACAAAAATCCTATTTTTGAGATAGCCTCTGTATAGAAAATAGGAGCTGTACAGTGAAACGAGATTTCCTGCATGTCAGCGATTTTAGCAAGGAAGAGATACTGGAAACCCTGGATCTGGCCGCCGAAGTCAAAGCCCGTTTCAAAGCCAGGGAGAACTATCGGCCCTTCGCCGGCCGAACGCTGGCCATGATCTTTGCCAAACCGTCGGCCCGGACCCGCATATCTTTCGAGACCGGCTTTCACCGGCTCGGGGGGCATGCGCTTTACTTGAGCCCCGACGATATCTCCATCGGCAAGCGGGAAGCCGTCAAGGACATAGCGCGCGTGATCAGCCGCTACAACGATCTTATCATGGCGCGCCTCTTCCAGCACGAACACATCTTGGAAATGGCCGCCTACGCCGATGTGCCGGTCATCAATGGCCTGACCGACTATAATCACCCGTGCCAGATCATGGCGGACCTGTTTACCATCCAGGAACACAAAAAGCGGCTACGCGACTTAAAGATCGTTTATGTCGGTGACGGCAACAACATTGTCCATTCATGGCTGCACCTGGCCCGCCGGCTGCCGCTGCATTTTGTCTGCGCTTGTCCGGAAGGGTATCGGCCCGACGAAGAGACGGTTACCGCCACCCGGGCGGCCGGGATCTCCCAGATCGACATATCCCACGACCCAACCACCGCGGTCAAAGGGGCTGATATCGTCTATACCGATGTGTGGGCGTCCATGGGGCAAAAACATGAGGCTGCGGAGAGAGCCGCCCTCTTTGCAGGTTTTCAGGTCAATGAACATCTCATGGCGGCCGCTGGTGACAAGGCCCTGTTCATGCACTGCCTGCCGGCTGAGCGGGATGTGGAGACGACTGATACGGTTATGGAATCGGAGGCGTCGATCGTCTTCGACCAGGCAGAGAACCGGATGCACGCCCAGAACGCCATCATGTTGAAGGTGACCGGCGTGCACACCAGTTAGAAGCCATCTCAAAAAAGTCTTTTAGCCCAAACTCGGCGTTGGGCGCTCGGTTCAAGTCCTCGAAATACTCCAAGTATTCCTCCGGGTTGAACCTCGCGGCCGCCTTGATTTTGAACTAAAATCCGTTTTTTGAGATAGCTTCTAGTAAGGAGAAGCGGTATGATCGAAAAAGTACTCATCATGGGGGCCGCCGGTCGCGACTTCCACAATTTCAATGTCTATTTTCGTGATAACAAACGCTACAACGTGATCGGTTTCACCGCCACCCAGATTCCCGATATCGACGGTCGGCTCTATCCTGCGGAATTGGCCGGCAAGCTGTATCCCGAGGGGATCCCCATTCATACCGACGAAAAGTTGGCCGATCTGATCAAAACCAACGGCATTGATCTGGTGGCCTTTTCGTACAGCGACGTGCCGCACAATGAGGTGATGCATAAGGCGTCGGTGGTCACGGCTGCCGGCGCGGACTTCATCATCATCGGCGCGCCCTATACGATGCTGACGTCCTCGAAACAAATCGTGTCGGTCTGTGCGGTCCGGACCGGATGCGGCAAATCCCAAACCAGCCGCAAGGTTTGCCAGATCCTGCAGAAAATGGGCAAGCGGGTCGTGACGGTCAGGCACCCCATGCCCTATGGGGATTTGACCCGTCAGGTTGTGCAACGCTTTGCATCCTATGACGACCCAGAAAAACACAACTGCACGATCGAAGAACGGGAAGAGTATGAACCGGTGGTGGCCATGGGCGCGGTAATCTATGCCGGCATTGATTATGAGAAGATTCTGCGCGCCGCCGAAAAAGAAGCCGATGTGATTATCTGGGACGGCGGCAACAACGATGCCCCATTCTTTAAACCCGACGTGAACATCGTGCTCTTCGATCCCCACCGGGCCGGCCATGAAACCACCTATCATCCCGGTGAAACCAATATGCTCATGGCTGATATCGCCATCATCAACAAGGTGGACAGCGCTGAGCCTGAAAAGGTTGTGCAGGTCCGCGAAACCATCGCACAGCACAATCCGAAGGCGGACATTGTCCTGGCGGATTCCGCCATCCTGGTGGACAATCCGGCCCAGATCGAGGGCCAGCGGGTTTTGGTGGTGGAAGACGGCCCCACGCTGACCCATGGTGAAATGGCTTACGGTGCCGGTACGATTGCGGCCAAGCGTTTCAATGCAACCGAAATTGTAGATCCGCGACCCTATCTGGCCGGCACGCTTCAGGATACCTTTGAAAGTTATCCCGGTATTGGAGACTTGCTGCCGGCCATGGGATACAGCCCGCGCCAGGTCCAGGACATGCAGACCACCATCAACAATACTGACTGCGACCTGGTGCTCTTTGCGACGCCCATCGATTTGACCCGATTGATCGAGATCAACAAGCCGACCCTGCGGGTCCGCTACGAATATAGTGACAATAGCGATCCGACCCTTGAGAGACTGCTGGCTGCCCGTTTGGATCAAAACAACGGTAAAAAGGCGTAAGCCGCTAGCGAGGATGCCGGCATGAACAACGCTGAAAACCAATCCAAGCCGATTGTCCTGGTTGCCCTGGGGGGCAACGCCCTCATCCGCAAAGGGCAGTCGGGCTCGGCCCGGCAGCAGCTTGAGAACTTGAAGCTGCCCATCCGGCAGATTGCCCACTTGGCGGAAGATTATCGGATTATCATCACCCACGGCAACGGGCCCCAAGTGGGCAACCTGCTGCTGCAGCAGGAGTGTACCCGGGAGGTTCCGGAGATGCCCCTGGAGATATTGGTGGCTCAAACGCAGGGGCAGATCGGTTATATGATCGAGTCGACCCTGGACCAGGAATTGATGCGACTCGGCGTGAACACGAAACCCCTGGTCAGCCTGATCAGCTATGTCGTTGTGGACGAAAACGACCCGGCGTTCGAGACACCCAGCAAGCCGGTCAGGCCCGTATACGCAGAAGCCGAGGCAGCTAAAAAGTCCTTTCCAACCGTGAAAACCGCCAAGGGTTACCGGCGGGTTGTCGTTTCCCCCCAACCGGTGACAATTGTTGAAAAGCGGGAGATCAAAAGGCTCATCGAAATGGACTTTATCGTGATCTGCTGCGGCGGCGGCGGGATCCCGGTGAAAAGGGAAGGACGCGCCTTTCAGGGCGTGGACGCAGTCATTGACAAGGACCTGGCCAGTGCCGTGCTGGCTGAAGAGGTCGGGGTGGATATTTTTATTATTGCGACCGACGTTGAGGGTGCTATGTTGGATTACGGCAGCCGCAAACAGCGTCTGCTGCGCCGGCTGACCCCTGAGGATGCTGCCCGCTATTTGGTGGAGGGTGTTTTTCCAGCCGGATCCATGGCGCCCAAAATCGAAGCCTGCTTGCGGTTTATCAACCATGGTGGCAAGCGGGCAGTGATCACCTCCATCGGTGATATCGCGGCCGCGGTGAACGGCGGGGCCGGGACCGAGCTTGTGTTCGGTTAAGACCACCGCGGGTGCCCGGGCAAACAAAACGCCCTTGCGGTTAACAGTCGCATATTCATATAGACGCTTTAGCTTGGCGCATTAAGCCACTACTTCCTTTAACCCGTAGCATGAGGAGACAGGCATCGTGAGCAAATTCAATCTTCAGCATGTGGTAGAATCACAGCAGTTTGACCGGGAGCTTATCGACGTCGTTTTCAGCGTTGCCTCGCAGATGAAGGAAGACCTGTCAGGTAGCGGCCAATTGCGGTACAGCCTGGCTGGCAAGATTATGGCGTCGCTCTTTTACGAACCGTCCACGCGTACGCGCTTTTCCTTTGAGTGTGCCATGAAGCGGCTGGGCGGCAGTGTCATTACGACGGAAAATGCCCGGGAGTTTTCCAGTGCCTCCAAGGGCGAGAGCTTGCATGACACCACCCGGATCATGAACGGCTATGCCGACATTATCGTCATGCGGCACAACGAGGCCGGCAGTGCCGAAAAAGCAGCCCAGGTTTCCAACATCCCAATCATCAATGCCGGCGACGGAGCCGGGCAGCACCCGACCCAGGCCCTGTTGGACCTGTTCACGATTAAAGACTGTTTCCAGGGAATCGAGGACCTGAACATCGCCATGGTGGGCGATCTGAAGTACGGACGGACCGTGCGGTCGTTGAGCTATCTTTTAACCAAGTTCGATAATGTTAAACTCTACTTCGTATCCCCCACCGTCTGTCAGATGGAAAGCGATATCAAAGCGTACCTGGATAAATACCAGGTGCCCTGGCTCGAAGAGACAGATTTTAAAAAAGTCCTGCCCGAGGTGGATTGCGTCTACATGACGAGAATTCAGAAAGAGCGTTTCAATGTTTATGAAGATTATGTGGAGGCAGCCGGGAAATACATCCTTGGGCCGGAAGACGTGCAGCTGATGAAGGAAGAGGCAATCATCATGCATCCGCTTCCCAGAGTAGATGAAATACCGCCGTCGGTTGATGACGACCCCCGCGCCAGATACTTCGAACAGGCCCAGAACGGGCTGTATATCCGGATGGCGTTACTGTATTTACTTTTGCACCGGTAGAAGGATGGGACTTCATTAAAACATAAACAGATTATGGTCGCTGCTACGACCCCCCGAACATGTGGATAAGAGACTATCAAACCACAAGCAGCCCGTGATGGTCGGCAATAGTGATAGTGGCATACAGTCCGGCATTAAAGGATAAAAAATCTTCAACCATGCCGTCGCTGAAGATCACACCGTTTTCCGCCATCTGGGATTCTACCATTAGGGGTGTGGCGGTATCGATTTTACCAAAGATCAATGAAGTCGCGGTCGTTTGACTGGGAAACGGTTCACGTACGCTATAAAGTAGATAATCAGAATCCCAGGCGAAAGCGCTCTGAATGTCGCTATTCGGCAAAGTATCGATAACATGCCTGGCGATGCCCACTGCGCCGGTGACGACACTTTTAAGCCAGCCTGTTGATCCCAAACCAGTCGAGATTATGATGCCACTTGAGCTGTGTTCTTCCTGCTGATTGCCTGCCGTGATGCGATACTTTGCAGATACATGGGTTCTAGCACCGATAAAGAAATCGTTTACTGCATATAGAACCTGTCCGTCACTTAACTCGGCCTTGGCCATGGTAATCTGCTTCGCACGCCTTTTTCGAGCAATGACCTCTGGGACGATTTTGTTCAAGTCCTCTACTTTAAACGGTAGTAACACGCCATCCCAACGCGATGGGTCCGGGTTAACACCCACCACCGGTTGATGGTGTAGATATTTTATAGTGTTTGCCACCAAACCGTCTTGCCCCAAAGTGACAATGATATCCTGATCTCCGAATATGAAGTTGGGTAAAAACGCCCTATGTAGCGTCTGTACGCGGCCTATATTTCGCAGAGAGCGTTCAGCTATACGTACGGCAGTTTTATAGTGTTGATCCTCTATCAGGTAGTCGGTAAAATCGGCACCAAGATGTTCAATATAAAATTTAGCCTGGGCAACCGTATTGTGGCGTGCCACGAGTTCATCCAAGCGCGTGTCGCGTACAATTAAAATTAATTTTTGTTCAGTTTCGGGCTGCATGTGGCTACCTGCCTTTGTTGCTGTGGGCGGCACTTTCAGTCAGAGCAGGGGGCTTGGCTTCGGTAATCAACTGTTGCAGCAACTCCGGAGAGATATTCAGATTTCCGATTTTGTCTGCATTGTCCGCTAAATTTTGAAACGCAGCAGCAATGAGTTGAGAGGGTGCCATACCTGCAATGGCCAATGTTTGGATAACTTTGGGATCGACTGATTTTACAGTGTCCATCATGGCATTCATCCCATAGGCCTCGGCATCTGCAGCCTTTTTCCTGTTTTCGGCCTTGAGGGCAACCAACGTCTCGTTTTTTTCTTCTAATACAATTCGGCCTTCCATATCGTTTTCCCGCATGACCTGTTGTTTTTCCTGTATGGCGCGATCGGCATCGATCTTGGTTTCCCGGATTTGACGCTTTTTGTTCTCTATGGCAACTTCGGTATTCAGCTCGTTCTCTTTAATGGCGCGTTCTTGCTCAACCGCGGCATTCCGACGTTGGTATACCGCTTGATCGGCTTCTAAAAGCATTTGTTCGCGCACCTCGGCTTCCAAAGCGCGGGCTGTTTCCGGATTGGGTTTAACTGCCAGAATGGATAGCGCTATAATTTCAACGCCTAGCTGCTTGATCAGCTCTGATGATGCCAGGTTTTTCCGAACTGTGCTGACAATGGACTCGGTTGCCTGGAGAGAATCTTTCAGGGTTAGTTTTTGGAGCTCATTGCGCGTGAGGACTTGAACCGCATTGATGATACGTTGAGGCAATTTTTCAGGGTCTTTGGAGACATAGTCACGGTTCCCCGCAGCCAAGTTAAAATTCATCAAATCTGCTAACTTAAGAGGATCATTAATCCGATAAGTAAGCTGCCCCTGGACACTGACCTCTTGATAGTCCGAGGTAACTTCGTTGAAGATAAACGGGACGTCTACACTGGCCAAGGATATAGATACCAATGATGTTTTCGGGGCAAAGTATACAAAGGACAGGCCGGCTCCCTTGCGCCTAATTTTCCCGTTTATGTATTGGATTAAGAAGGTATTTGGTTCTGCTTTAACGAATCGAAATGGTAACATGGCAACCTCCTCTCTTTAAAGTTCGAAGCTGAAGCCTTCTTTCGTTTTTCGGTCGTAAGCTTCTTTGTCAAAACAATAGAGCCGGGCGGCACGATGGGCGACGTCTGTCTCGATTTCATCCAATTCCTTCAGGATAGCCATCTTCAATATCTTTTTTCTGAAATTGCGTTTATCCAGCTTGCGATCCAATATCTTTTCGTAAAGCTGCTGAAGTTGCCGAAGGGCAAATTTCCGAGACAATAATTCAAAACCGATCGGCACATAGCTGATCTTGCCTTTTAGCCGATGGTAGGCTGTATGGAGTATCCGGTTATGGTCAAAAGCCAGATCCGGGACATCATCTATTTCGAACCAGGCGGCACTGCGGGCGTCTGTGGCCGGCCTGACCGTGTGTTCAGCCAGATTGACCAATGCGTAGTAGGCTATCGTGATCACATGCTCTCGTGGATCCCGATCCGGTTCACCAAATGTATACAATTGCTCTAGAAATACACTTTTAAGGCCTGTTTCCTCTGCCAGCTCCCGCCTTGCGGTTTCCTCGATGGCCTCTCCCACTTTGGCAAATCCCCCAGGTAGCGCCCATCGGCCCTCAAACGGATCGTTGTCTCTTTGGATAAGCAACACCTTCAGGTCTTCCTCATCGAGGCCAAACACGACACAATCTGCTGTTACCGCTGGTCTGGGATGTGAGTAAGAATAATTCATAAGTGTCTCCAATAGTGTTATTTTTACACTAAGGTTAGTGTCAAAAAAACACTTTGTCAAGGAAATATTTTTGTTTCATTTAAGTATTTAAAAATACGCGAATATTTGACATTTCGGAAAGCTATGTTGGTGATTTCAGACGTGCAGGGTAGAGACGTCTGCAGTCTCCTGTGGATCATTTGATAATCCCCTTGGCGCCCAGTTGGGCCAGTTTGCCGACGATAGCATTGATTTCGTCTTTGCGGATCATGTATCTTACCGCTACCCAGCTTTCATTGCTCAATGGCGCAATGGTCGAAGATTCAATCCCAAGGTGAATCGAAATTTCGACCACCCCATCCAAAGGGATAACGGTCGCGTTTAGCGGATCAACCGGGCTTTTTTATATTTTTTAAAGCATCGGGTATTCCCAATGGGCCTGATCAGCATTACTGTCTCTGCATGAATCGAATCCAAATCGAGGGGGTGTCGATATGTTCAAAGCATATGCAGCCGCAGAAGCGGGCGGTGAACTGAAACCTTTTGAGTACGATCCCGGCCCCATGGGCTACGACGATGTGGAGATCGAAATCGAGCATTGCGGCATTTGTCACAGCGATCTGAGCATGCTTGACAACGAATGGGGTATTGCCGAATTTCCCCTCGTTCCGGGCCACGAGGTAGTAGGTACGATTGGGGCGGTTGGTCAGGGGGTAAATCACCTGCAGACCGGCCAGCGGGTGGGATTGGGATGGCATGCGGGTTACTGCATGATATGCCCCACCTGTATGCGCGGCGACCACAACATGTGCGCCCATGCCCAGGGGACCATTGTCAGTCGTCATGGCGGATTCGCCGACAAGGTGCGTGCCCAGGCTGCCAGCGTTGTTCCCCTGCCCGACAATATCGATGTCCAAAGCGCCGGTCCGCTGTTTTGCGGCGGTATTACCGTTTTCAATCCCCTGATCCAGTTTGGCGTCAAGCCAACGGACAGCGTGGCCGTAGTGGGTATCGGAGGACTGGGTCACATGGCCTTGCAGTTTCTGAACGCCTGGGGTTGCCAGGTGACGGCGTTTACGTCAAGTGAAGCCAAAAAGACCGAAGCGTTGAAGCTGGGTGCCCACCAGACGATCAATTCCCGGGATCCGGGTGAAATCCAGGCGGCTGCCGGACAGTTTGACATGGTGCTCTCCACGGTCAACGTCAAACTGGATTGGAACGCCTATGTGGAAACCCTGAAACCGAGAGGGCGGATGCATTTTGTCGGCGCGACCCTGGAACCACTGGATTTGGGGGTTTTTCCGCTTCTTATGGGACAGCGGTCCATTTCGGCCTCGCCGGTCGGCAGCCCGGCCAATATTAACCGGATGCTCGCGTTTGCGACCCGCCATGATATCAAGCCGGTCATTGAGACCTTCCCCCTGGATCAGGTCAATGACGCCATGGCGCATCTGCGCAGCGGAGAGGCTCGTTATCGAATAGTCCTGAGCCGATAGTTGTGCTAATAATCCGGTAGCGGTCTAAGGGTGCAGCATATCTTCAACCTCCGGCAGTCTCGTGTAATCAGGCCCGCGGCTGGCCGGAGAAATGCCGGGGGCGAACAGCCGCAGACGGTTTGTGGGCAGCGCATACCGCATCCGATCGCAGGAACACGCCAATACCCGTTTGGGCGGTCATTCGCGCAATTGGTGCCATTACCATACACTCGGAGATAATGATGAACACGACATACGATTTTAGCGGTCAAAACGGTATCGTCACCGGAGCGGCCAGCGGTATCGGGAAATCTGTGGCGCTGCTGCTGGCCGAGTCACATGCCGGCCTGGCCCTTGTGGACCGGGACGCGTCTGGACTGGAGGCGGTCACTCGCGCCTGCGGTGAAATGTCCGCCAGTGATCCCCTGGCGTTGGCTGCCGACGTTTCCAAAGAAGAAGATGTCCACCGCATGGTGGCGGAAACCTTGTCCCGGTTTGGAAAAATCGATTTTCTGGTGACCAGCGCCGGAATATTGTTCAGAACCGGCTTCACAGATATTCCCATGGCGGAATGGGACGAGTTGATGGATACCAATGTCCGGGGTTTGTTCATGTGCAACCAGTTTGTGGTGCGGGAAATGCTCAAGCATGGCGGCGGCACCATCGTCAACGTGGCCAGTGTGGCCGGACGTTCCATCAGCCTCATCGGTGGCGTCCATTATTGCGCTTCCAAGCACGCGGTGATCGGTATCACCCGGCATATGGCCCGTGAGCTCTGCACCCAGGGGATACGGGCCAACGCCTTCTGTCCCGGCGCCACCCACACACCAATGATTCATGACAACATGCCTGCCGATGAAGTCAAAGGCCTGGAAGCGCGCATAGCCTTGGGGCGGCTGGCGGAACCCGGAGAACACGCCAAGACCATTGCCTTTATGTTGAGCGATTCGGCATCCTACCTGAACGGGGCCTGCCTGGATGCCAACGGTGGCTCGGTGATGCTGTAACCCGAATTGAGAAATATTTAAAATGAATGACAAACAACAGCAGGTAGAAAGTTTTCCCTGGCATATCTGGGAGGAACACCAGGGCATCCAACGGTATCACAGCGCAGCGGGGCAACCGGGCCGGACTATTAGCGGCCGCCTGCTGCCGGGTTGTGGTATTCTGCTTGGAATGATCGATATGGCCAAATCCCATGCGGTCCGGGCAGCCTGGGTGAACGCATTCGGCAGTCTGGCGAGAGCGGCATTTTCACCGGGTATTCGGCTCAGCGAAACGAACTCCAATCGGGTGGAACGACGACCCAACGTATATCTGCCGGGGCCGCTCGAGATGTGGTCCGGCATGGGGCGGTTGGGAATTCCCGACTCCGGCGAGCCCTTCATTCATTTCCATGGAGTGGTCACAACGCCGGAGGGCAGTCTCTTTGGGGGGCATTTCTTTCCGGGTGAGAGTCTCGTTTACGCGACATTTGAAGTGCACATTCAGGAAATACTGGGAGTGGAGTTCACCTATGAGCTGGACGAGGTGGTGGAAATTCCCTTGGTCGAGCCTAAAGCGAAGACCTAATTGAATGGGACGCATGCGGGCGACCGGCGTTCAGTTGCCAAAATTCATGCGTTTGAGTGCAACCAACGATAGCGCTTTACTCTGTGCGCCAGCAAGTTGGAATGCCGCCCCGGGCTAAAAGAAAGAAAGCAGGTGCTCACAAGGGGTAGGTTTTGGCTTGGGGCCAGGCCGCAGCATTTCAGTCAACCGGAAGCGTAGCCGTTTGCGTTGAGGATAGCGTTACACTTCACTATGTGTCCAGGAGGCGCTTGTCCGGCCTAGCCTTCGGCGCCGCCGGAAGAACTCAGCCCCGGACCAACCCGTCGTCGCTTTCAGCTATGCCGGGCATGAAGATGCCCTCAAAAAACAATGCCCGTTCACAAGGGGTAGGTTTTGGTTTGGGGCCCGGCCGCAGCATTCCTGTCAACCGGAAGCGTAGACCATCTACGTTGAGGATAGCGTTACACTTCACTTTGTGTCCAGGAGGCACTTGTCCGGCATAGCCTTCGGCGACGCCGGAAGAACGCAGCCCCGGACCAAAAGATGCCCCTTGCGAACGGGCATTTAGATGCGGCAGGTGCGGATATCCGTAATAATAATCCCCTTGGCCCCCAGCTGGGCCAGTTTGTCGACGATAGCATTGATTTCGTCTTTGCGGGTCATGGATTTTACCGCCACCCAACCCTTTTTGCTCAAGGGCGCAATGGTTGGTGATTCAATGCCGGGGGTGACCATGCAGGCCATTTCCAGTAGGTGCTCCGGCGCATCGTATTCCACCATGACATATTCCCGGGCCACGACGATTCCCTGAAGTCTTGATATAAATGATTCGATTTCAGCCTGTTGGGCGACTTTCCGGTCGCGGGCGACCAGGATGGCTTCTGATTTTAAAAGCGGCTGTCCAATTGGTTTGAGGCCGGCTTCAACCATGGTACGGCCTGATTCCACTACATCGGCAATAGCGTCGGCCACACCGAGGCGAATCGATATCTCGACCGCGCCATCCAAGCGGATGACGGTCGCGTTGATGTTCCGGGCGGCCAGGTCCTGCTTGACCAGAAGGGGATAGGAGGTGGCAATGCGCAGGCCTGCGAAATCGTCCGGGGTCAGGTCACTTTCCTCCGGGACGGCGTAACAGAAAGTTGATTTGGCAAATTGCAAAGGCAACAATTCGGCAACATCCACGCCACTGTCCATGGCCAGGTCCCGTCCGGTTACCCCCAGGTCCAGGACGCCGTTGCCGACATAGATGGAAATGTCCCTGGGACGCAGGAAAACGAATTCAACCTTGTTGACACTGTCCCGGGCAACCAGTTCCCGGCTGTAACGCCGGCAGGTATAGCCGGCTTCTTTCACCAGTTGGATAGCGTCCTCGGACAAACTACCTTTGTTGGGAAGGGCTATGTTGAGCATGATGATGACACGCTCCTTTTACAGGTGTTTATACACATCTTCGAGTTCCAGGTCACACGCAAGCATCATCACCTGTATATGGTAGAGCAATTGCGAGATTTCCTCGGCGGTTTTTTCACCACCTTCGTATTCGGCGGCCATCCAGACTTCTCCGGCCTCTTCGATGATCTTTTTTCCGATGGCATGCCGACCTTTCTCCAGCAGGCGCACGGTTTCGGAGTCAGGCGCCTGGCAGGCCACTTTAGCTTTCAGCTCTGCAAATAGGTCTTCAAAAGACTTCATGTTGTCCCTTTTTATTTTTTCGAAGTAAGATGCAAGGCCGCTCTAATCTTGGCGATTCTTTTGGGCGCGTGCTGCCGATCCTTTACGTTGGCCAGGGCCATCAAGTCGGCTACGGCAGAATCAGGCGATTCCTCGCGGTTGGTAAGCAAGAGCTGATACCATTGCGGCAGGGTGTTGTTGTAGCAATCCACCAGTTTGGCGGCTGTCCGGCGGATGTCTTCAGCCGGGAATGCCGCCGACCGGTCATCGCCGGGCAGATTTTCAGCGGTATTCAGCAAGGCGCCGACCTTGGATTTGAGCAGCCTGTAGCGCATGAGCGGCTGGACCCACATTTTAAAAAGGACATAACCGAACGATCCAATAAAAAAGCTTAATATGGCGGCAATGCCTACCGGACTTGCAAAGAATTCAAGAATCATCTGTTTTCCAACTGCAGCTCTTCTGGGCCGGTTTTTCCGGGCAAGTTATTGAAAAATCCAACATATGAGGGCTCTTATCATCTGTCAATTATATTTCCCCTTTTTTGACCATATCACTTTACATTTATCTTACATTGACTATATATATGACAGTTAAATTTCAGCTTCGCTATAGCGCTTGAGACCGTGCGCTGGGAATGCTGATGTGATTGATACCTAAGGGTAAATCCACTGGTGAAGGTGGCTGGGGATGTAAATCTCCACGCACAGACTATGACAGGGTAATGGGGAAGGATAATGATCGAAGACTTTCAAGTGCCGGATGAATATTTAGGCGCCTTCCGGCGTCTGGTGCGAAGGATGCCGCTTGAACTTCAGACCGACGAGGCTTTTCTGCAGACCCTCGTGATGTACCTGAAACTCGGGGGTGAAAAGCTTGCCCGGCACCGTATTGAGGTCGAAAAGGCTGAATTCGTGACGGCTTTCACTATTGTGAAACGACAGCGGCCTCAAGAACCTGATGAAACCGAGTCCGCCGACGATGATGAAACTCGGGATGATCAGGACCAGGACGATGAAATTGACGATCATGAAGACGAGGTGGCTGATATCGACCCGGACACCATCGCGACTTAGTGGTCCGTTTCTCAATCCAACTATTCAGTATTACATTACAAAATAGCACAAACACCGTATCCTACCCACTTACGCACCTTGCTTGTCAGGCGTGTCTACCTGCCGATAGGATCCAACATGATACCGACCAAATGGTTTGCAACGGTTTGCCTGGCGATTTTCCTTGTGGCCGGCTGTGGCCAGAAACAAGTCATAAAGGACGTCGGGCTTGGTCCGCATCCGGGCGGTGCATCCTTTCAGGACGATGAAATTGAGCAACAACTGCGGACAGAAGCAGCCCGGTGGCGAGGAACGCCGCATCGGATGGGTGGTAGTGATCGGCGCGGCGTAGACTGTTCCGGCCTCGTCCAACAGATGTACACGGATTTATTCGGTATTCAGTTGCCTCGTACTGCAAGGCAGCAGTCTGCCAGGGGTATGCGGGTAAAGCGAAGCGAATTGAGGCCCGGCGATCTTGTTTTTTTCAACCCACCTGGGAAAAAGGACCATGTCGGGATATACCTGGGGCGTGGTGATTTCGTGCACACCTCTTCCAAAAAGGGTGTGACCGTATCAAGGATTGACTCAAACTATTGGAAAAAACACTATTGGACGGCCAGGCGCATTTTACCGCTCTGATATTACGGATGGATGAGAAGCTATCTCAAAAAATGGATTTTGGTTCAAGTTCAAGGCGGGCGCTACATTTGAACCGGAGGAATACTGTTGTATTTCGAGGAATTGAATTTAGCGCCCAACACAGAAATTGGGCCAAAAGACTTTTTTGAGATGGCTTCTAGCGAGATGCACGCCTAACAGCCCTTACATTCCCACAAACCCTTGAATCCTTGACCATCTTATTTGGCATCGGATTGTCATCAGCGGTAACCACCGTCACATCTATAAACCATTCACCTTCATATTTTCTCAAAATCTTGGATGACCACAACCAGGTTGCCGGCGAGGCCGGGAAATAGGGTTTGACCTTGAAGAGCGTTTTAAGTTCATCCGGCGTGGGCAGGCGCCAGTCACCATGGCCACCGGTGTTCATGGACTTCGTATAGGTGGCGGCCGATTCATAGTTGAGGCAACTGTCCAGGACTGACTTTGAATCAAGGGTGCTCCACATCAGTCCGGTGCGTTTGTCGGTAAAGGTACCATCGCCGTTGGAATTAAATCGGCCCTCGCTTTGGGCCAGCAATTTTTCGAGACTGGCGATACGTGCGTTCGTTTTGGTTTCATCAGCCATTTTCTTATAGCGTGCGATCTGGTCCTCAGCTTTAGACACCAAGTGGGTATTGGGAAACGACTGGAGATAGTCTGACATGATTTTGTGGGCCTGGGCATAGTCGGTACCGACCGCTTGGGCTTTCTTAACCGCCTTTTCATAGTCGGCATATTCCAGGCGGTTTTTCTCAAATAGCGGCAGAAACTTCTTGAATTTCTCTGTATTGCGGCTGTCCGGGTAGATTTCGGAATACTTTATAACCTGCTGGGTGCATTTTTCCCAATCTTCCACCATGGCGGATTTGGCAATCTGTTTTTCCGTATAGGTAAAATACTCTTCTTCCATCGCACTGATTAGCTTTTTGACCTCCGCTGCCTTTTCGCCATCAGGATGGTACTGGAGATAGCGGCGGTACGCATCGATGCGGTTGATGGAACCGGACGCAGTCGCTGCGGTAACAGCTTCGTAATCGGTTTTTTCCGCCAGATCAGCCAGTTTAGATATAGTGGCCCTGACTTCATTTGCATTGGGGCCGCCGGGAAATTTCCGTAAATGCTTTTCATAAAGGGCGGCCGCTTGGGCATATTCTTTGGCCTCCGCAAGTGCCTCGGCCTTTGAAGATACTTCCATATAGGCGGCATTGGACTGCATTGTTTTTAGCTCGGTTATTTTGACGCGGGCCGCCTGGGCCCACTCACTTTCATCTCCGGCTGTATCGAGAAATTCCGTTAATAGCCGAATCTGCTCATTCGTGTCATCGGTCAGGTCAACCTGCGCCATGGTGTCCTGGTACACCTGATCTATACTCTGGGTACCCGAGGAAAAAAGAAAGAAATACGCCGCTACTGCAGCGACTAAGACACTACCGAGAATGATGGCAACCTTGGGCAGCCCACCTTCCTTTTTGGGCGCCACATGCAGTTCAAACTCTTCACCCTCTTTGGATAGATCGCGTCCGGTGGGTTTGTCTGCATCTTCCTGCTCTTCCTCGTCTTTTTGATCTTCTTGGTCCTCTTGATCTTCTTCACTTTCCGGTTCAAAGGTGGGTATGTCGGAAGGTACCGTCCGCCCCTCGACATCATCCGGTTTATCGGCTGATTTTTCATCCTTGAGCTTGAGCCCTTCCATTAATATATGCATCAAGGGCTGGTTGATTTCGTTTTCAGTCTTTGCGCAGGAATTGTCGATCTCGATAACCGTATCATCCCAACTGATGATGTCGCAGGCGGCATCCATGTTCTGCAGATCCTGGGTCTCGGCCGCGATCAGGTCGCCTTCCAGGATGTAGAGCAAGCCCTCCTTCTTGCCGGAAACCACTTTGAGCGTACAGGTGGTCTTTTCCATCTGGACCATTTGCAGAAACGAATTTAAACTGATCCCCTGTAGTTGACCTCCAACACCGGCGTCCACTGGTAGCAGGCTCCTTTTGGTATGATTGATGACGCTCAGAAAGATTAGCGTGATGGTACGGGAAAACGACTAACTACTATAGTTGAAATTAATGAAGATGTCAAAGGGTTGAACACCGAGAAACCGCTTGCCGGATACCCTGTAGCGGGTAAATCCGGAGTGTATATCGTTTAGGAAATCGCAGCGTTTGAAGGGCAACTAGCGCGTATAGACCCGGCGTTCGATTCCGGAGCGCCGATTATCTGCCGGGTTGAAATCGGGATCGTTGAAAACACGCCGATCCTTGCCTGAACGACGGTCGGGAATCGTGTGAAATGTGTGCTTGCGAATGAAGGATTCCAGTTGCAGGCTTTGGATCTTCGTCAGGTTTACGAATTCTACGCTACGGTTATAAATTTTCTTGCCGTTGGGCAAAGTGGTGAGGACCTTTTCGAAGATGACCTTGCAGTGCAAATCCGGCAGGGTCACGCCGATGGAAGGGATGGAGATGGAGATGGTTTCCGACTCGTCCAGCCGCTTTTTGCTTTCTACAAATTGGACCGCCAGGCCGCCCATGCTGATGTCGATAACCGGGCCCAATTCTATCAATTTCGGCTTGCCGATATCCAGCAGCCGGGGTTTGTGCAGTAGCACAATGGCGCCGCCTTTTATTTTGAACCGCTTCCATTTGCGCCGCCTGGTGATCGGCTTTCTTGCGTCCATGCTACCCCTCCGTGGCTGTCCCAGTTCAACTTCAGTGTTTAATCCAAACCTTCCCATGTCAACAAGAGCTTCCACGCCACTTGCTATGCGATTTTAAGGGCGCTCGGAAAGTTGTAGGCTATTATTAGCAAAAAGTTTGCCACTTGACACGCAAACTTATGCGATTTGCCGATCAGGCCTTGCATTAATGAATAAAATTTTATAATTACAAATTGTTAACTTGTTCCAGATTGACCGGGAATCGCTGTGTGTTACGGTTACCAGTGGGTGATCTCCGGCAGTATAAACTGTTGAGCGCCAAAATTCTGGCACATTTTTCTGTATGAATTGCTGATTGGGCCTTCGGGAGTGCTAAACCTCAGCCTGCGAATATCGCTTAGGAAAGTGTGCGCTGGGTGCCATCCTCCCCTTGTTTCAATCAAGTTTAAACTGCTTGACCCTGCAGGCTGCTTGCTTTAAAAATCGAATAGTCTCAATCTGCCCGATTGACGCAGACCCATCTTTGCGACGTTTCCGGGTTGGAGTTTCTATGGACAATGACTCAAAAAATTCAGACACGCGGCAGTGGTTTCGGTTACGTCGCAATATCATCGAATTGCTTTATACCCATTTCATGGAATTTCCTTAGGCCCCGCTTGAAATGGAGATGGTTGCCGAGCATTGTCAGGCGGAACCCAAATCGCTGAACTGGAATACCGTCTACCTGGAAAAATGCGGGTTCGTCGAGTTGGGTAAATCCATCGAGGCGCCCCCCTTCGTGGCCTGCACCGCCTCAATCACCGAAAAGGGTATCGATCTGATTGAAGATGCAGAACGTTTTGACCGCAAGTTTCCGCCGGATGCGGATAGCTGAACATGGCTTTGCCAGGCGGGGCGGGATCAGAAAATTACCCAGGGTATATCCATATAAAACAAACATTAACAATGAGTTAACATGGTACTGCCTGCCCCTGGCTGAGCGGGAATCATAGGATGCCGGTGTTCTGACTGAAGAGTGGAGGGCTCCCACATGACGGACCTGCAAAAGTTACCGAAGATACCGGAAGATCGGGCTGATGATCTGCATCACATTGAATTTATTGGTGAATCAGATTTATCCCTGTTCATGGCCGGGAATCAGTTCATGGTCATGCCGGCTTTGATCAAGACCTTTCAGCAGCAGTACCCAGAAATAGAACGCATCTATTACCAGACGCTGCCACCGGGCCTTTCGCTGAAACAGATCCTCGCCGGCGGCGCCCGCTTGAAGGAGCAGCGCCTCGGCGCCCAGGCGGATGTTTATGCCTCGGTAAACAGGGCGGCCATGGAGCAACTGGTGGCTGCGGGGCATTTGGGACCAGGTGATTTTACCTGTTACCTGCATAACCGGCTGACGCTGATGGTTCCTGCCGGCAACCCGGCGAATGTTAAGGCCGTAACGGATCTTGACCAGGGGGACATTCGAATATCGCAGCCCGACCCGGCCAACGAAGATATTGGGATTCATATTATGGACATGTACCGGGCGGCCGGGGGTGACGCGCTGGTCCACAGGATAATGGAGCAAAAAAGGGATGCAGGCACGGCGATATTTACCCGGGTGCACCACCGCGAAACGCCCTTGCGAATCGAACTGGGCAATGTGGATGTCGGGCCGGTTTGGGCCACCGAAGTTCAGCATGCGCGAGCAGCCGGCCGCTCCGTTGACGCTGTGGAGCCCGGGCCAGCCCTTGATCAGCGTGACCGGGTCAACTACTACATTGCCCGTCTGAAAGCGGCGCCCAATCCCGAAAATGCTGAGAAGTTCATTGAATTTATTACCAGCCCGGCAGCAGGGGAGATTTACCGCGGCTTTGGCTTTGTGCCGCCGGACGAATAGAAACTATCTCAAAACGATGCTTTGGTCCAATCTTCAGCCTTCCCTGAAGCTATGGCTGATAAACTTTTCTGGGCGCCTTGTTTGCCCGGCGAAGCTAAGAGAGTGAAGACGGGACCTTGAGCCAAACGCCCCTTTTTTCAAATGGCCACAAGGGAGATGTATGCAAAAATTGTCCGATCTCACCTGGCAAGAAGACCGTTCCACGGTCGCCGTAGCCGGCATCTGTTTTGACGGGCAGTCCTCTTTTATGCCGGGTGCCGCCGGTGCACCGGACCGTATCCGGGAGGCTTTTTACTCATCTTCAACCAACCAATGCTGCGAAAACGGCCTTGATCTGGCAGCTGTTGATTGGTTTTTCGATGCCGGCAACCGGCGACCCGATCCCGGGGGGGAATGGCTGGTCCAGATTGAAGGCTTTGCGTCTGAATTGATCTCCCGGGGGAAGCGAACCATATTTCTGGGTGGGGACCACTCCATCTCCTATCCCCTGGTGCGCGCCCATGCGGACAGGTACCCCGATTTGACGATCTTGCACCTGGATGCCCATGCCGATATATACGACTCGTTTGCGGGCAGCCGCTACTCCAATGCCTGCCCCTTCGCCCGGATCATGGAGGAAAACCTGGCCCAAAAATTGATTCAGGCCGGCATTCGGACCCTTACACCCCACCAGCGTGAACAGGCCGCCCGCTGGGATGTAGAGATATACGAGATGAAAGGTCGCCGGGGCTTTAAGCCGCCGCAATCCGCTGCCCCGCTTTACCTGTCGCTGGATCTGGATGTGCTGGATCCCGCTTTTGCTCCGGGCGTTTCCCATCCCGAGCCGGGCGGGTACACCACCCGCGAAGTGCTGGATATCATCCAAACGATCGAAGCCCCGATCATCGGAGCCGATATCGTAGAGTACAACCCCCTGAAAGACCCTACCGGCATCACCGCCCTGGTCGCCGTAAAACTCCTCAAAGAAATCGCCGCCAAAATGATCGAGACTGAATAGAAGCCCTGCCGTTATCCTCAAAGAGAATATGGTTTACTTCGATGGATGGCGACGAAACCTATCCTGAAGCAATGGCGCTGATTTTAATTCTATCCGTTTGATCAGCTGAATTGGAATGAGTGTCTAAAATGGAAATAGAAGCGGTTTCAAGGCCTCTAATCAGGTCAAGGTCAAGGCGGGGTGAGAAAGTCAACCGGAGGAATATGGGTTATATTTCGAGGATTGAGTTTTTCGGCCCAACGCAGAGATTGGCCTGATTAGAGGCCATGAAACCGCTTCTTAGTAGCGGCCAAGGAAGAGTTTACCCTGCCCCAGCACTTCCGCCTCCATCTCCGGTGACTCTGGAATCCAGATCGCTTTCACCAGCACGTAATACAGGTCGCCCCGGCCGCCGGAGCAGGGGGGTAGGTAGGCGCCGGGCTTGTTCTGAAAGGGTTTGCGGTGCGCCGCGATCACAAAGAAGGGTTTTGGCAGTTCGAAGGTGTTGCCGGGGATCGACGGCAGGGTAAGGGTTTCAGTGCCTGGCGCAAACCGGTAGCCGATGCGGCCCTGGCCGCCCTGGTCCAGAGGGATATGGCTCTTGTTACTAAACACCAGGATCAAGGCATTGGCCTGGGGTGGAATATTTTGCACCATCAGGGGCGGGGTTCCGCCCTGGCCGCCGAAATCTGGGCATTGCTGTCCTGCCGGAATATTTTTCCCATTCCAGGCTGGGTCTGCGAAGCTGACTGTCAGATCGGAGAGGATCCTAAAAGGACGGTAAACCGGTTCGCCGGCGCAACCGTACAGGATCAGCGAAACGGCTAGGGTGGCCACCAACTTTGTTCCGGTGCTGAGTCTCATAGACGTTCTTTATATTTCTCCCAGATAAAGGGAATAACCTGTTTCCACTGACAATTCTATAAATGAAAAGTCCCGGGTATGTCAAGGTTCAGGTCTTTTCCGTAGACAGCGGGTGAGGGTGGGTATAGGTTGCGGCAGCGCGCAGCCGATGTGTCCACCGGGCTTGGCACCCCGTTGATGAAGATAGCTGCAAGGCGGGCGCATTTTTCATACTCTGTAAAACAGATCAAGATACTTTTTCAGAATATCCCTGACCACACCCCTTGTTGGAATCGTTGCTGCCATTCCGTAAATTGGTGCCATTCCTTCTTCCCGGGCCGGTTTGTTTTTAACGTCCCTTACCGCTTCTTTCAGATCTTTGACAAATTTTTCAGCAATGCCCGCTTGGGTTTGTCTTAACGTAACTGCAATGTGGATACATGTGGGTTTATGCAAGCCATTTAGGCTCCATCCCTTTTCCGCCATATTATCAAGCACTCTGTAAATATCAATTTCACGCGATCCAAATGCAATGACCCATAAGGGCTTTCCCAGGATAAAAAGTTCGGGGATTTCCTGAATTCCCTTTTTAATAGTTTCGGCGGCTACCATTATTTTTTGGGTGGCTTCAAGGTACCCTTTTTCACCGACAGATAATAGTGCCGCCCAGCAGGCAGCACTCAGGGCGCCGGGTCGACTTCCAGCAAATGTGGGCGAAAAATACAACCCTCCGGGCCAGTCTGAGGTGGTGTAGTACTGGTAATGTCTCAATGTTTCGTTGCGGTACATTACAACAGACGTTCCCTTGGCAGCATACCCGTATTTATGCGTATCTGCGGATATTGATGTAACCCCTTTTAGTCTGAAATCAAAGGCCGGCACGGCATACCCGAGTTTTTGGGCCCAGGGAAGCACAAAACCACCCAGACACGCATCCGTGTGAAAACCAACATTATGAAGCCTGGCCAGTTCCGACATCTCCGCAATGGGATCAATGGCTCCATGGGGAAAACTCGGCGCTGAACCTACGATGGCAATCGTATTGCGGGAAATGGCTTTTTTTACCGCTTGAATCTCCGCCCTAAAATTTGCATCAACCGGAACATGTTTCATTTTAATATTGAAATACTGGGAGGCTTTATCAAAGGCGGCGTGCGCGGTAACCGGTACAATCATCTCCGGCCTTCTGATTCCTTTTTTGTCGCGGGCATAATCACGGTAGGATTTCATTGCAAGCAGGATACTTTCCGTTCCGCCTGATGTGACGCAACCGCAAATATTACTCTGAGAAACCCTGGCCCCCAGCATATTTGCAGTCATGGAAATAATTTCGGATTCATATTTTGATGCGCTTGGCCAGAGATCAGAATGCAACGGATTGCTTTGTGAGGCGATGGCATATATTTTATTGAGAAAGTCAATGTGGTCATTATCACCATGATATACAGCGCCCGAAACGTACCCTTCTTTCCATTTTGATTCCTCTATTTCATTCAACGCTTCCATTTCCTTGAGAATATCTTCTCTGGACCTGCCCACCCCCGGGAGGGCAGCGTATGTCTTATGGGTTTTTTTGTAAGGTTTGGCTGAATCCATGAGCCCTAACATAACAGAGTCAATTTCTTTATTAATCCTATCATTTATAGATGGGATTTTTTTCATGTATTTTTCAAGTACGGCTACGATTCCAGGCGGCAATTTGCGCATGATTTTTTCGATAAGTTCAATATCCATCATTTTTCCCGTTACTTTCTTGAGATAGTGTCTAAGGGCTCCCTTAAAATAGATTCACATTTCCAGCGCCCAACCATCTCAATCAGCGGCGTTGTGAAAATACGGAATATGCCTGATATGCATTAGTTTCCGCGCCTTGCTGAGTGAGCGCTGGAACACTTCAAATCTGTAAATTTATATTTGCACGAACCCTAACTCCTGTTGAGTCGAGCATAGATCTTTTTATTATTTTTATAGAGCAAGACATACTCTTTAAAAAGTTCATTATAAAGTTCTCTGTTTGCAGGATTCGGTTTATAAATCGCCTTGTATTCTATCTTTTCGGATATTTCTTCAAATTTTAAATAACCCATGGCAACCGAACCGAGAAAACCCGCCCCCCTGGCATTTGCGTCGATCGGGTCCTTGATCTGCCTGATATTTCTTCCGAGAACATCTGCAAATATTTGACACCACAAATCCGAAGTTGCTCCGCCACCGATAAAGTTGATATTTCTCATTGGTTTCTTGGTAAAAGATTCAACAGATTTCAGCAGCCATCTTGTGTTGTAGGCGACGCCTTCAAAAACAGCCCTTATCATGTGCGCCCGGGTTGTGTTGAGGGTCATGTTGTGAAAACCGCCTCTAATCGTGTGGTCATCGATGGGAGATCGTTCTCCGTATAGCCAAGGTGTAAATATAAGTCTGTCGCTTCCCGGTGGGATTCTTTCGGCGAGTTTGTTAAATACACCGTGGACATCTTCAGGTAAACTTTCTGGGGCTAACTCGTCATCGGGAAAAAAAATGTTCTCCTTAAGGAAGTTAAGGGCTTCACCGGCAATTTCCTGTTCGTTAACCAGTAGATATTTTCCCGGGATGGCTGATGGCAGAGAAGCCATGTTATGAAAGAGATCTGTTTTTTTAAATGGAACATGACAAATAAGCCATGAGGACGTACCAACATATAAATGGCCCTCATAATCCTCAACTGCACCTGATCCGATAGCAGCCGAATGAAGGTCAGGCGTCCCCATTACAACTGGTGTGTCGAACGGGATGCCAAGTTCTGCAGCGATTTCGTTTTTGACCGGGCCAATAATATCAGTAGCCCTTTTTAAGTCCGGCAGTTTTTCCCTTTCAATGCCAACAAGCTTGATAAGGTGGTCATCATAATCAATATTTGATATATTCCGGTTGTCGGTAACCCAGTGCAGCGCGATCGAATCATATGAGGCAAAATACGCTCCCGTAAGCTTTAAATTCAGATAGTCTTTGGGCTCAAGAAACTTATGGGTTTTTTTATAAATTTCCGGATAAACATTTTTAATATAGAGAATATGGGCAATGGGGTCTTTGCCCGAATGGGCCGGAATTCCGCCGGTAAGTGTGATCCACTTGCGAAGCTTTGTAACTGCATACCCTTCGATCTGAAACAAGCCACCGGTTTTTTCCTTAATATATTTAGCGCCTCGCGAATCCATCCAGATGATTGCATTCATGAGTGGGTTGCCGTCTTTATCAACCGCCACAGTGCCGGACCACTGACTTGTGCAATTAGCAGCAACTATATCATTTACGGGAATACTATTTCGGGAAAGAAGCTTTTTTGAAGTATTTTTTATGGCCCGCCACCAATCATCAGGGCTTTCTTCAGCCCCACCAGCAGGTAAAAGGATTGTTTCGGTACTTTCAAACGCAGAGTCAACAACTTCACCATCAGTTGATACGATCGCAACCTTCGGCCCGGATGTACCTAAATCGACTGCAAGTATGTATTTAGTGACAGATGCCATTCTGCTTCTCCTATAGGTTGGCTTTTAACGGATTCATCAATAGAGGTCTGTTTATACCGGAGGGGAGTTTTCACTGCCGAGGGCCTGTATAACGGCAGCCAGCACATCTTCCCGGTCAGGGAATTTGAAGAATCCTTTTCTGACCACCTGCTGGTCACTCACCCAGACGGTTAATCCCCCCATTTTGCCACCCGAATCCAGCCGGGCTGTAATACCGGCCTGTTCCACGATAAGATACCAGCCGATTTCAAAAATGCGCTGGAACAGGTCGATACTGCGGATTGACTTGGAGGCGACCCGGATGGTTTTGCCGGACTTCTGTTGCGTCGCGGCCACATAGGCGATGTTGGCGTCAAATGCATCCAGGTCCACAAAAGCCAGGGGCAGTCGCAAGCCTTCGATGGCGTCTCGATAAACTGGGTAGGCGGAGTTGTTATCTTTGGCCATAGGAACCTCGCTGTCCAAGTTTTCGGGAAAGGACTCGTTGCTGGTAGCAGGAACACTTGTAGGGTCAGGTGAGTGATCGCTCACTCGTTTTTCACCATGGAGGAAATATGTCTAAATGTCAAGTAAAAAGTTGGTACGTTCAAAAGGGCCTAAATATGGTAACTAAATGTTTTTTATTGACAAAAATAATGTGAGTGAGTTATCACTCACCCATGGAAAAGCACTACAAAAAAGCGTTCGAAAAAATCTCTGAAGAGAAGCAGGCCCGGATTCTGGATGCCGGGACAGCGGAATTTGCGGCCAAGGGATTTCCCGGTGCCAATATCAACCGGATTGCCGAAAAAGCCGGGATCAGCATCGGGGCCATGTATAATTATTTCGGCTCCAAGGATGACCTGTTTCTCACGATTATTGACCGGGCGCACGCCTTGCTTGAAGGCGTTATCAATGCAGTAGAGCAAGCGGAAGATGATATTTTTGAAAGCATCGAGAAATTGTTGCGGGCCGCCCAGTCGTATTCCAAACAGTACCCGGAGTTGACCCAGATTTACCTGGATATGACCTCGGAAGGATTGTCCCATCTTTCGCGGCAGCTCTCCGGTCAGATGGAAACCATCTCGTCAGGCTTTTATCGGGCCCTCATTAAAAAGGCGGCTGCGGCCGGGCAGCTGGACCCGGCCATTGACGTCCGGGTAGCCTCCTTTTGCCTCGACAACCTGATCATGATGCTCCAATATTCCTACACCTCCGATTATTTCAAAGAGCGCATGAAGATTTTTATCGGGCCGGAGGCTATCCTGGATGATGAACGCATTATCCGGGAGATGATGCGTTTCATTCGGGGGGCCTTTGCCGGGCATGGGCGTTTTTAGAAGTGGTTTCAAAACCTCCCCTCGAACTCAACCTTCAGCCTTCGTTGAAGGTATGGCTGATAAACTCTGCTGGGAGCCTTGCTTGTCCGGCGAAGCCCAAAGAGCGAAGACGGAATCTTGAACCCGATTGAAGGTTTTGAAACCACTTCTCTAATCCTGGCCGTTTGCTGACCTTGAAAACCTGGTCCTCAGGGCCATGCCTGTCGTTCCATACCCGGATTTTACTTAGGGGGCAAAAACAATTCGGCCACCGATACCTTTTCAGGCCAGACGCACCGGTATTGATTTTCCACCACCTGCAGCACCAGCGTTGCCTGACTGTTTTGCCGCTCATACCTGCCGTGGGTTCCAAAATCGACTTTTCCAAAAGGCGTCCTCAAATCGACATTTTTCAGAGACTGCCGGATATCACTGGGGCTCAGCGACTTGCTGCGCCTGAGGGCATCCGCCGCCACCAGCAGCGCTGAATAGGCTTCGGCGCCGTGATAATCCGGTTCTTGGTTGAATTTGACGCGATAGCTCTCAGCGTACTGCCTTGCCAGATCATCTTGCTGGTCAGCCGTCCACAAAGTGGCTGTTAAAAGATGTTGGGATGCCGGCCCGGCCAGCCGAATAAAATCAGGATGGGTAAATCCGCCGGCGCCACCGCATAAGAGAGACTGGATCTTTTGGGCCCGGATCTGTTTAACGAGAGCCACGGCATCTTTCATATAGGATACCATGTAGATGGCATCGGGCTGGTTTATTTGCAATGGTTGTAAAAGGCGTTTGAAATATGCAGGACCGGCGCGCTCTTTATGGTACGGAATAATGGCTTTCAGTTCGATGTCGTTTTCCCGGCAGAACCACATCATCTGCATGGCGCCACCGGTGCCATAGGGACTGTTTTCATATACAATCGCCATGCTGGCAGGTTTGATTTTCTGCGTTAGCAGTTCCTCGAGGCCTCTGGTATATTCGGCTGCGGGCGGGTTGAGCCTGAATATGTTTATTTTTTTACGTTGGGTAATACGATCATCGGCCGCCGTACACACCAGGAAGGGTATATCGAGTCGTTCGGCTGTCTGGGCCATATACAGGGTATTGCTGCTGGAGTAGCCCCCCACGAGCATCACCACTTTATCGGTCTTTACCAGTTTTTTAACCGCCTGGATGCCCATCTTTTTGTTGCCCCCGTCATTGGCAAATATCAGTTGGATGGCGCGGCCATTGATTCCCCCTTTGGCGTTGATTTTTTCCAGGGCCAGATTGAACGAGCCTTTCATCATGGGGGCAAACGCGAATTTTGCGTTTTCCAGCACCCCAATGGTAATCGGCTCGGTCTGACTTGCGGTAGTCTGAGCCGCTTGGCTGAGGAGCGCCAGGATTGCCCCCCCCAGAACACACGTAATGGCAAGAATGGTTTTCATGTCGGCCTCCTATTGGATGGAATGTAACCGTTAACCCAACGTTACATTTAAGGTGGCGCTTAGACCTCAATACAGGCTTGATCTGATTGTGAATCTAGTAGCGCTGTAAGAGTGGATAGTACGCTTGAGAGTAAGACACGTATGTACAACTGCGCAGTGGGTCAGTCTGGGGAAAAGAGGGCTATGCGACTGGAAAATGAAGAAAAGGGGTCATGCATTCGGTGTTCATCTAGAGTGCCTGTTGAACGGCAGCCAGGACGTCTTTGTTATCCGGGAATCTGAATAAGCCTTTTCGGACGACCAGTTTTTCGTCCACCCATATAGTAAGTTCGCCTATTTTGCCCCGGGAGTCAAGTCGAGGCTCAATTCCAGCAGCCTTACGCATATAGTCTGCCACCCGGACGGCATATCTGTGGTTATGGAGTCAAACCAGGCAGTGTTTGCTGACCACATCCGCCAATGCAATCAATTCGGTCAGATTGGTTTTAAGGTTTTTCTTCGGCATTCAGTCTTCGACCTAATCCCCTGAATCCGGCTATGCTACGGAGGTGTTTTCTGGGAGCCCGCCCCTTCCAGGGGCAATCCAATGCCTGGGCCCTATGGACCAGGATTCTTTACTTACAGATCAATTATAAGGCCAGCGCGCCAGCGTTTGTTGAATCCGTTCCGCAAAGTGTTCAACCCTGTCGGCCGGCAGGTTTTCGGCCTTATAAAGCGACAACATTTCGAACTTGCACCCGGGGGCACAGGTGCTCAGCAGGGCGGTTTTCACGACCTTTTTAACCGGTTGGCGCATGATGAGCCGGTCCACCCACCAGGGCGCACCCAGGGTGGTGACTACCAGCACCCTTTTCAGATTTTTCAGCCGGGGCTTGATGGGTCCAAAATCGCGTGCATGATCATAAGCAATCCCAGGAGCCCACACCCGGTCGAACCAGCCTTTCATTACGGCCGGAAAGCCGAACCACCAGGTGGGAAAAAGCAGCACCAGGGCCTCCGCCGCCAGTAACCGTTCTGCCTGGCCGGCTACTTGCGCGACATCATATGCGGAACTGTAGTAACTGGACCTTTCGGCGGCGGACAGGCAGGGATCAAAGTTGTCGGCGCACAGGTCCTCTAAGACAACTGTATGTCCGGCTGCTTTCAGTTGGTTCACTACCCGTTGGGTGAGTGCCATGCAGAGGCTTTCAGGCAGCGGATGAGCGCTTACAATCAAGCATTTCATAAAAAAATCAGATACCTCATTGTCAGATATAGGGATAAAGAGACAACTTTCCCCAAAAGGCCCATGAACAATGCACCATAGAAAATAAGCTCGATGATTGTCAATATTCTATAAATATAAAATTATCAGCCCGTTAAACGCTTCCAAATTTTAAAGTACACACTCTTGGAGAATGAGAATCTTACCTTAAATCCGGCCAGCTTCTGTTTCATGCAGGCTAGATTTTTAAAAATATTTTATAAAATATTTTTAAAAATCTATTGACACTCGCGAAATTCCCTGCTTATTAGCAACCAGGCCACCAAAAGAGTAAAGGCGTCAATTCCAGGAATAAACATATTAAACTCATACTATTCATGGACACAAAATTGGCTGCGCACATACCTGCTCCGTCCATTTCCATACGTTGCGAGCATTGCTTAAAATCTCGCTTTTAATCACGGCACATGACCAATCCGCATGTGCCGTTTGTTATATATTCCATCCCACTTGTTCTGCCAAAGGGCATGCCTTTGCCACTGCTGACAGAAGTTTATTAACCAATTTCAACCGAGGAGGAAGCATGAAACGATTAGTAATAATGAGTCTATTGATGGTTTTTGTAGCGACCTTGATGTTGCCGGTATCTGCATTTGCGGCAAAAACATTGAAAATCGGTCTGGGGGACCCCATCGATTCCGATCAGGGGGTGCTGGCACTCCGCTTCAAAGAGATCGTGGAGAAAACCAGCGGCGGAAAATACAAGATTGATATCTTCCCTGCCGGTCAGCTCGGTGATGAGCAGAAAATGGTTAAAGACTCCCGCCGGGGATCCATCGACGGAGCCGTCGTCGCGGTCAACAACATCACCCCGTTTGCAAAATCCGTGGGTATTTTAACCCTGCCCTACCTAATGAAGAGCTTTGATGATGCCGTGAAGGCCACTACCGGCGAGCTGGGTGACAAATGGCGTGCCGTTCTCATTAAAGAAGCCGGCGTCCGCGTGCTTGGATGGGCCTACTCCAATTTCCGCGTTCTGACCAACTCAAAGAAACCCGTGACCAACCTCGCTGAACTCAAAGGCCTGAAGATTCGGGTCCCTAAAAACGCCATTATGATCGGCACCTGGAAAGCGCTTGGCGCGGAACCGATTCCAATGGCATGGCCGGAAACGTTTACTGCTCTGCAACAGCGCGTGGTGGATGGACAGGACAACCCGCACATCACCAACTATGCCATGAAATTCTATGAGGTCCAGAAATACACCTCCGAGGTCCACTATCTCTTCTCCCTGCAGCCCTTGGTTGTCGGCGAGAAGTTCTTCCGGAAATTGTCTGCCGAAGACCAGGCCCTGCTCACCCGCGCCGGCATCGAGGCCCAGCAGTACAACCTGCTCTTCAGCGTCACGCAGTCGGAAAACGCACGTCAGAACATGATGAAAAAAGGCGTGAAATACATGGAGATCGAAGATGAAGACCAGTGGGCCAAGATCGCTATGGACAAGGTCTGGCCTGATTTTTACAAGAGCGTCGGCGGGGAAGGTGAAGTAGACGCCGTACTGAAAGCGCTTGGACAGTAATACCTCGGTACGTCTGCCCGGCAGCCGCCGGGCAGATGTATTCCTGATACTGGAGCTAATTTATGCGATCCAAACTCATTCTCAAATTTCTGGATAATATCGAGAGCTATCTGTGCCAGATTCTGCTGGTATTTTTCGTGTGCCTGCTGTTTCTCCAGATTGTCCTCCGACTGGTGTTCGGCTTCTTTCACTGGCTGTCCCAGTACATTGCCGTCTTTGCGCATTACCCACTGCCGGCCTCCATCGCTTGGGGTGAGGAACTCTCCCGCATGGCATTCGTGTGGTTTGTTTTTCTGGGGGCAACGTATGCGGCCCGGCTTGCCGCACACAACCGGGTGACCTTCCAGTTCCGGATTTTTCCCGAGATTGTCGGAGATATTTCTATGTTTATCTCCGATCTTGTCTGGATCGCCTTCAATTGCACCATGATTTATTACAGCATCAGCGTGATCAAGGAAGGGTTTGAGTACCCCGAATATTCTCCGACCCTGGATTGGGTCATGGCCTATATATTTATGATTTTCCCCATCGCTTTCTCGCTCATGACCATTCGCATCATACAAGTCAATATCATGCGGCATATATTGAAAATCGAGATTGCTGATGTAGACGCCATCGACACGGGTGACGAGGAAGAGGACGACACGCTTCCGGAAAGCGGGGTGACATCATGAGTGTTACCGCTGTCATCTTCATCACCTTTATCGGACTTCTGATTATCGGCGCGCCCATTACGCTTTCTTTGGGTGCCGCTGCTTTGGGCGGCATGATCGTCAGCGGGAAACCGCTGGAAGGGCTCGTTGAAATTGCCTACACATCGGTCAACTCTTTTCCTATCATGGCGCTACCGGCGTTTATACTATCAGGCGCCCTGATGGAGTCGGCAGGCATATCCAGGCGACTGGTGGCTGTTGCTGAATCCTTGGCCGGACCGTTTACCGGCGGTATGGCCGCTTCCACGATCTTGTCGTGTCTGTTTTTCGGGGCGATCTCCGGTTCCGGGCCGGCTACCACCGCTGCGGTCGGCATGCTGATGATTCCGGCCATGACGCGCCACGGGTATGACCGCGGGTACGCCGGCGCCGTTACCTCTTCGTCCGGTGGACTTGGTGTGGTGATTCCGCCAAGCATTCCAATGGTTATTTATGGTGTTGCCGCCTCCCAATCTATTGCGGATCTCTTCATTGCTGGATTCATCCCCGGCATCATGCTGGCGGTGGGCCTTATGACCATGAATTACCTCCAGTCCAAAAGAAAAAAATACAAAGGAGATGGCAAGAAGCTGTCCCCCAAAACGGTATGGGTGACCATGAAGGAAGGGTTCTGGGCGTTGTTGACCCCGGTAATTATACTGGGCGGCATTTATACCGGGTTCTTCACTCCCACCGAGGCGGCCATCGTCTCCATTTTTTACACCCTTTTTGTCGGTATTTTTATCTATAAAGAGATCGAACTCCAGGGGGTCATGAAGGCCCTTGAAAGCACCACTTGGATCACCGGCCG
>Ga0126329_10000047_pt1 | contig 60425 bp, 49 predicted proteins | sample InaspJWI85metaG_FD_104915 | JGI IMG/M metagenome (GOLD analysis project Ga0126329, IMG submission 104915) | Marine gutless worms symbiont microbial communities from Oahu, Hawaii - Inanidrilus sp. 2 OAHU.JWI-85 metaG | ecosystem: Host-associated > Annelida > Digestive system > Unclassified...
GCGGCTTATGCCATCACACCCTGCCACAACTGCCATGCCCAGGTGCATGACCTGAGCGAGATCAACGATCACAAATGGGAAACCGTGCATCTGTGGACCCTGATCTGCCTGTCCATGGGCATCTTGGGCCCCAACGAGCGCGAATACCTGGGTGAAGATCTCAAGGAAGTCGACGTATTTCATCCCGAATCGGCCATGTAATGTGTGTCGGTACGTGACTCGGAAATGTAACCGATCTGTATAACAGGAGGGGAAATGATAGTAGCCAAGCGAAAACCCTTTGAAGAGTTGAAAACGATGCTCAAGGACTATAAAAAGGTCCTCAACGTGGGTTGCGGAACCTGCGTCGCTGTCTGTTTGGCCGGGGGTGAAAAAGAGGTGGCGGTTTTAAACGCCGAACTGGAGATGGCCCGCAAACTGGATGACAACCCCATCGAGCTTGGTGCCAAGACGATTGAAAGACAGTGCGATATGGAATACCTCGAGGCACTGGATGACCTGGTTGGTGACTACGATGCCATCCTGTCCATGGCCTGCGGTGTGGGGATTCAGTTCCTGGCCGAAAGGTTTCCAGATATCCCGGTTTTTCCGGGCGTCGACACATCCGGTATGTCTGCCAACCGGGCCGTGGGCTGGTACGAGGAGCGCTGCCGTTCCTGCCAGAGCTGTGTGTTGGCCTGGACCGGCGGGATTTGCCCGGTCACCATGTGCGCCAAAGGCCTTTACAACGGCCCCTGCGGCGGTACCAATGACGGGAATTGTGAAATCAGTGATGACCAGCCCTGTGCCTGGTTTCGGATTTACGAACGCCTGGCAGCCCAGGGCCGGGTCGATTGCATCATGGATTTTCACCCGATAAAAGACTGGAATGATACGGTACCCCGGACGTTGATTCAACCCGGCTATGAAAAACTGACAGAGCCTGACGAAGAGTAGCGCCGGCAGGCCATCTACCGGTCAGTATGATGACATCAATAACTGGATGCTGAATCGTTGAGGATAAGGTGATTGTTATGAGCACAGAGCAGAACGGTTTAAAATCAGGAAGCAACCTAGAGAAGATCTTGAAGGCAGGCGAATTTGCATTTACCGGCGAGCTCGGGCCACCGCGCGGCAGCAACGCCGTTGAAGTTCGGGAGAAAGCCCAGCATCTCAAAGGAATGGTCGATGCGGTCAATATTACCGACAACCAGACCGCCATGGTGCGTATGTCCAGCTGGGCAGCCAGCTTGATCGTGCTGGAAGAGGGGTTGGAGCCCAACTACCAGATGGTCTGCCGTGATCGCAACCGCCTGGCCATGCAGGGTGATGTTCTGGGGGCGTATGCCCACGGAATTAAAAATATGCTTTGCCTGTCCGGGGACCATTGTAAGTTTGGCGACCATCCCATGGCCAAGGGCGTTTTTGACGTTGATTCCATGCAGTTGATCAACATGATCAAGACCATGCGCGATGATGGCAAATTCCAGGGGGGGGCCGAGATTGAAGATCCACCGAAGATGTTTATCGGCGCAGCGGCCAACCCTTTTGCCGATCCCTTTGAGTGGCGGGTGCATCGCCTGGCCAAAAAAATCAACGCGGGTGTAGATTTTATCCAGACCCAGTGCATCTACAACATGGACAAGTTCCGGGAATGGGTCAAGCAGGCCAATGATATGGGGTTGACGGAAAAAGTCTATATCCTGGCCGGTGTCACCCCCATGAAGAGTGTGGGTATGGCCCGCTACATGGCCAGCAAAGTCCCCGGTATGGACGTGCCCGACGAAGTCGTCAAGAGACTGCAGGGAGCCGAAAAAGGCAAAGTCGCGGATGAGGGCATTAAGATGGCCTGCGAACAGATCGAAGAATTCAAAGAGATGAAAGGCGTTGCCGGCGTGCACCTCATGGCCATCGAGTGGGAGCACAAAGTTCCCGAGATTGCCGAGCAGGCCAAAGTGTTGCCGCGCCCGGATGTGGAATAGACCACTTCACCCGAGAATGATTATCAGGGGGATCGGTTTTCGAACCGGCCCCCTTTTTTTCCCGCTCTCCAACTACAGATAACCCCTGAAACCCACTCGCGGCCCAGATTGCCTCTAAGAAGCTTAGGGTAATTCAGCATCTCGCCCTGATTCCAAATGATGAATACGAACAACCGGACTGCAAATGAATAATTCCTCATCGGTTTTTAAAATCCAGAAATTTATATTTCATACAGCGGGGCTCTGGGATAAATTTATATAACTATATGTAAATAAAAAGCTATTTCGTATAATTGCGCTCGCTTTAAAAAAAAACCATGATTCTCCTTGACACCCCCACGGGCCCTTTGATAAATGAATGAGTGTTCATTCATAAACATTGTTTCAAGTGGAGGCGGTTATCAATAAGAAATCCAAATCAAACGGCAAGTATCACCAGATCCTCGAGGCAGCCATCAAAGTATTTGCCGAGCAGGGTTTTCACCAGGCCACGATCAGTCAGATAGCCAGGGAAGCCGGTGTGGCCGATGGAACCATCTATCTTTATTTCAAAAATAAAGAAGATATCATGGTGAATTTTTTCGGGTACAAGACCAAACAGGTATTTGGTCGGTTCCGCGCAGAAGTCGACAAGGCGGATAATGCCCGCGACAAATTGCGCTTGCTGATCAAAAGGCACCTGGAAGAATTTCAGCGTGACCGGAGTATGGCGATATTATACCAGACCGAGACCCGCCGCTTCAGCCGGATGTGTGAAGAGCAGATTCGGGAAATGTCGAAAATGTACCTCGATCTGGTGTCTGAAATTGTGGAGAGCGGTCAGGATGAAGGCCTGATGCGCAAAGACCTGTACATGGGGCTGGTGAAGCGGTTTATTATCGGCGCCATCGATGAAGTGATCAATACCTGGCTCCATTCCGGGGGCAGTTACGATCTGGTTTCCATGGCCGACCCGTTGGTCGACCTGTTTATAAGGGGTGTGGGGAACCCCGAAGTGACACACAGTTGAGGGGACTGCCCGGATAGCTTTTGGTTGGACGATATGGGTAGTACCATGATGCATGCTGGCACACCGCCGACCAACCTCAGGCGGCTGGTGGCAGCGCAAAATTAAGGTGCGCGCAAACGTGACCCCGGCGGTTCCGTTTGTGTCCGCCAGAGGGGATAGAGGATTATGGCACAGCAAATCGCAGACAGAAGAGATATCGACTTCGTATTACACGAACAGCTTGAGGTTGCCCAATTCAGCGAAAATGAAGATTACGCTGAATTCAACAAAAAGGTCATCGACATGATCGTCAAGGAGGCCCGCAACCTGGCCATCAAGGAGATCTTGCCGACTTCCAAGGAGGGGGACGAACAGGGTTGCCGTTTGGAAAACGGCGTGGTGACGACCCCGGAGTCATTTAAACGGGTGTTCGACCTTTTCATCGAAGGGGAATGGCTGGCCATGTCGGAAGATCCCGAGTGGGGCGGCCAGGGTATGCCCAAAAGCGTTGCCATGGCGGCCAGCGATTATTTTGTAGGTGCCAACTTTGCCTTCATGATGTACCCCGGGCTTACCCATGGGGCCGGTAAACTGGTAGAGGCGTTCGGTACCGACAAACAAAAAGAGCTGTTTTTGAAGAAGATGTATACCGGTGAATGGACCGGTACCATGCTCCTTACCGAACCGGAGGCCGGGTCTGATGTCGGGGCCCTGACGACGACGGCTGTAAAGAATGACGACGGTACCTACGCCATCACCGGTAATAAAATCTTTATCTCCGGTGGTGAGCACGATCTGTCGGAGAACATTATCCATCCGGTACTGGCGCGCATCGAAGGTGCTCCGGAAGGGACCAAGGGCATCTCGCTGTTTCTGGTACCCAAGATCTGGGTCAATGACGACGGCAGTCTCGGCGAACCCAATGATGTGGTTTGTACCGGTATAGAAGAAAAAATGGGCATCCACGGCAATTCAACCTGCAGTCTTGCGCTCGGCGGGAAGGGCAAATGCCGCGGTACCCTGCTTGGTGAGGAGAACAAGGGCATGCGGGCCATGTTCCTCATGATGAACGAAGCCCGCCTGCTGGTTGGGCTGCAGGGTTTTTCCTGTGCCTCGAGCTCCTACCTCAACGCGGTCAATTATGCCCGTGAGAGAGTCCAGGGTAAGAACATTCTGGCCTTCATGGACAAGGATGCCCCGGCCGTACCCATTATTCAGCACCCGGATGTGCGGCGGCAACTGCTCACGATGAAAGCTTACATCGAGGGCATGCGCAGCTTGTTGTACTATGTCGCCTACTGTGAAGACATGATCCATACTTCCGACGATCAGGAGACGAAGGAAAAATATCAGGGGCTGATCGATGTGCTCATCCCCGTCGCCAAGGGCTACGTGACCGACAAAGCGTTTGAGGTCTGCAGTCACGGTATGCAAATATATGGCGGCTATGGTTATATCAAGGAGTATCCTCAGGAGCAGCTGCTGCGGGATTGCCGCATTACCATGATCTACGAGGGTACCAACGGCATCCAAGCCATGGACCTCTTGGGACGCAAGCTCGGGATGAACAAGGGCAAGGCGGTTATGGACCTCATGGGTGAGGTCCAGAAAACCATCGCTGCCGCCCGGCAAATCGAGAGCCTCAAGGGGGCGGCGGATACCGTTGAAAATATGCTCAATAAACTGGGTGAAGTCGCCATGCACATGGGCGCAACAGCCATGAGTCCCGATGTCCTGAAAGCCTTTGCCTTTGCGCATCCGTTCATGGAGGCGACCGGGGATGTGACCATGGCCTGGATGCTGCTGTGGCGGGCGGTAGTTGCCAACCAGAAACTCGAAAATGCCAAGAAAAAGGACAAACCTTTCTACGAAGGTCAGCTGAAATCCTGTGAATTCTTTGTTGAAACCGTTCTCCCGGTCACCTTCGGTAAAATGAAGGCCATCCTGGGAACCAGCGGTGCGGCGGTGGATATTGACGAAAACGCTTTTGGCGGGAAATAGTACCTAAGCAAACTTGGCATTGAAAAAGGCGGGGGAAGTATTCCCCGCCTTTTTTATTTTTAGCTTTCAGACGATTTCGGCTTTTAAGGTTTTTCCTAACCCTTAACACATACAACTTAACACGGGCGTATTCTTCGCCTCATATTCATCAGCCCTCTTTAGCCAGTTCTTCAGCCCGCAGGTCCTTTTTAAGGACTTTGCCGACATTGGTCTTCGGCAGTTCATCCCTGAATTCGATCATGGTGGGCAGCTTGTAAGTAGCCAGCTTGCCTTTGCAGTACTCGAGCAACTCTTCCTGAGTGGCCGTCTCCCCCTCATTGAGGACCACGAATACCTTGACCTGCTCGCCCCTTTTCGGGTGGGGGATGCCGATGGCGGTCGCTTCCAATACCTTCGGATGTTCAAAGAATACTTCTTCGATATCCCGGGGATAAACATTGTATCCGCCGGAGATGATCATGTCTTTCATGCGGTCGACGATGTAAAAATAACCATCCTCGTCCATCTTGGCGATATCACCGGTGTGCAGCCAACCGTCGGTAATGGTTTCCGCGGTGGCATCCGGCCTTCCCCAGTAGCCTTTCATGACCTGCGGGCCTTTGATCAGCAATTCCCCGGTCTCGCCAACGGGCATGTCCGTTTCACCGTCGTCGATATCCACAATCCGGCACAGCGTGTCACTGATGGGGATGCCGATGCTGCCGACTTTGCGTTTACCGCCTGCAAACGGGTTGACATGGGTAACCGGGGTCGACTCCGTCATGCCGAAACCTTCCACGATAATGGCGCCGGTCTTTTCTTCGAATTCCTTGATGACTTCTATGGGCAGGGGGGCACTGCCTGAAAAACAGCCTTTGATGGAGGTCATGTCCACGTTGTTGATATTGGGGTGGCTGAGCATGCCGATATACATGGTCGGGACGAGTGGCGCAAAGGTCGGTTTGAATTTTCCGATGGTCTCCAGCAATTGCTCCGGCTGCGGCTTGGGAACGAGAATGTCTCCCCAGCCCATAAAAATTGATAAGTTCATGGCTACGGACAGGCCGAACACATGAAAGAAGGGCAGGGCGCTGAGCATAATTTCTTCACCCCGGTTAAAGGTGGGAAACCAGCCCCGGAGCTGCTGCACCTGCTTGCTCAGGTTGGCGTGGGTCAGCATGACGCCTTTGGAAACACCGGTGGTGCCGCCGGTATACTGATACATGGCGGTGTCTTCAAAAGAGAGAACCGCCGCTGGTACGTCGGCGCCGGCGGCGGCCAAGACGGCTTTCCACTTAAAGACCTTTTCAGCTGCTTTGACATCGGCTGCCAGCTGTTTCTTTTTGGCGACGAGCGGAAACAAGAGGTTTTTTGGAAAAGGCAGGTAGTCGCCGATGGACGTATAGATAATCTCCTTGATGCTGGTTTTAGGTCGCAGGTCGATCATGCGGTTGCCCAGCAGATCCAGGGTAATCAACAGCTTGGCGCCCGAGTCGTTGAACTGGTGTTCCAGTTCACGATCCGAATAGAGCGGATTGTTCATGACCACGATGCCGCCGATTTTCAATATGGCATAATAGGCGATCACGCAGGGAATCACATTGGGCAGCAAGATGGCCACGCTGTCTCCCTTTTGAATGCCGAACCCGGTCAGGACGGTCGCGAACCGATCCACCATTGCTTTCAACTCGCGGTAGGACATCCGATAGCCCTGAAACAACAGCGCCATGTTGTCTGGAAAGTCCCGGGCCGACCTTTCCAGAAATTCCGGTAGACAGACGGCTTCGTAGTCGATCTGTTCCGGCACACCGTCTTCATAATGGGCGGTCCAGGGGGTGTCGGTATACTTTAAATCGGTTGTCACGAGCGGCCTCCTTTACATGCTGTTTTTTTGATTCGGGAAAACTGAGAAATACCCTGATAAACCAAGTAATTGCTAATATGCCGGATTAAGGAGATTGTCAAGAAATCCTCTTGTCCACATAACCCTTTTAAAATGTGTTTTTTTGTGGCATAGTACATCTTTCTGAAGGCTCAACAAGCTTTCAGACTCCTGCCACCCTGGGTAAGGCCGCTGATACACGGACGGTTTTGATCTGCAATTTGCCGTCCTATGGTGGTTGCCACCCAACGAAAATTCGGTCCGGCGACACCATCGCACCATGTGGCGCGTGTCTGGTGCCGCGACCCAAACATGTTCCCCCATATTGCGGATCTGTTGTCCGCCCGGGTATTGCAGAAAGGGAAATATCCTGACGGTTTTTATATCATTTTCGTCTATTTTTCCTTGACACGATCAAAGTCAGCCGATAAATGAATGAATGCTCATTCATTTATATCGGGCGGCCGTTTGGATGTTCATCCGCCACCCCTAGCGGACAGGTTCGTTCAGGGAAGCGCGGATTCTGGCGAGACCTTTACTATTGAAGGGAGAGGATTAGTTACCCATGGAAACAGCGTTAATTGGCCCGGCCAAAGCATACTTTCTATTTATTCCCACATGGTTCCTATCGTTGATCATCCCTGTAGCCGGGGTTGTAATTTTTACCTATATCATGGCCACCCGCGTGGCCCCCTTGGTAAAAGCAGCACCGGATTTTCGTTTGAACCGGTATCCGGAACGCATTTTTAAGGTGCTCAAGATCTGGCTGGCACAATGGCGGCAACCCCGCTACCTGACAGCCGGTATCCTCCACATCCTGATATTTTTCGGATTTTTGGCCCTGAGTATTCGTTCGATTTCATTGGTCATTATCGGACTTTATGATGGTTTTGTTTTTCCCGGCTTCGACGGACCGGTCGGTCATATTTACAACGTGCTGAAAGACGTGATGGCCACGGTCGTCTTTGTAACCGTTATCATTGCCGCTTACCGGCGCGGGATACAAAGACCGGCCCGTTACGCGGTGCCGGAAAAATACGGCCATGACCATACCGGTGAAGCGGTGTTCGTGCTGGCCGTAATTGCCCTCCTGATGGTGTCCGAAAGTCTGTTCGAAGCAACGCTGGTTGCCGCCCAGACCAGTAAGGGCATGCCGGTTGAATTTATAACGCCGCTCACGCTGCCCTGGCTGTTTAAAGTTTTTTTGTGGAATACGTCCATCGAGCACCTCCAGACCTTGCACCTGTTATCCTTTTACGTGCATGACGTTACCTTTTTCTTCTTTCTCTGTTTTCTGCCGCTGGGCAAACATTTTCACGTCATTACCTCCCTGTTCAACGTGTTTTTCATGCGTCTGGACCGGGGAACGGTCAAACCGGTGCGGCATGGGGTTACGGATGAGCAGCTCGACGATCTCGAATCTTTCGGCGTCAAGAAGCTTGAAGATTTTACCTGGAAACACCTGCTGGATTTCTATTCCTGTGCCGACTGCGGCCGCTGCAGCGACCAGTGCCCGGCCAATGCCGTGGGCCGCCCGCTGTCGCCGCGCTTTATCTCCATCAAAGGCCGGGATCTGATCTTTAAAAATTACCCTTGGTACCCGGTCGGCAGCGAGTTCAAAGAGAGCGAACCGCTGATTGGCAGTATTTATGAGGAAGATGAAATCTGGTCCTGTACAACCTGTGGTGCCTGCGAACAGGAGTGCCCAATAGGGATCGAGTACATCGACAAAATGGTCGATTTGCGCCGGGGCATGGTTGATGAGGGCATGGTGCCGCAGTCCCTGCAAAAGCCGCTCAGAGCGCTTGAAAAAAGGGGCAACCCCTGGGGAAAGATGGAAAAAAAGCGTGCCGACTGGGCGCTTAAGGACAAGGAATTCAAGGCCGGGTGCGAGGTCCAGGTTCTGGAGAAAGGCGCCCTGGCAGACACGCTCTATTTTGTGGATAGCATATCGTCCTACGACGACCGCATGCAGGGAATCGCTCAGGCCACCGCCAAAGTGCTGACCGCCGCGGGTGTAGATTTCGGAATTCTCGGCAAGGCGGAAAAAGACAGTGGCCATGAGGCCAAACGCTTTGGCGAAGAGATGCTGTTCCAGGACCTGCGTGACCAGAACATTGATGCCATTGCCAACTCAGGCGTCAAAAAGATCGTAACGGCCGATCCGCATGCGTTGAATGCCCTCAAGAACGACTACACCGATGTGCCGCCGGTTGAACACATCAGCCAGGTCGTGGTCCGCGCTGTCACTTCGGGCCGCTTAACGTTGCAACCGGTCTCAGGGAACGGAAAGACGTATACATACCATGACCCGTGCTATCTCGGCCGACACAATGAACTCTACGAGGACCCCCGGCAGGTGCTGGATGCCATTCCCGGCCTGGACCGGGTTGAAATGCTCAAGAGACGGGATCGCTCCTTCTGCTGCGGCGGTGGCGGTCTGATGCTTTTTTATGAACCGGAAGAGGAAACCAGGATGGGGGTCCTGCGGGTCGAGATGGCGGCTGCGGCTGGTGCCAATGTCATCGTGACCGCCTGTCCCTTCTGCCTGGTGAATATAGAGGATGCGATCAAAGTGGCCGGGATGGAAGGCAAGATGGAAGCCATCGAACTGGCCGAATTGGTTGCTATGCATATTCAGTAATGAAACGTCCCGTCCCCTATTGGGAGCCTCAACCGGCCGGTGGACGGGACAAACTGTAATAAGCTGTCTTAAAAATGGATTTTGATTCAAGATGCGGCGGCCGTGAGGTTCTACCCGGAGGTGCGGGCGAAGCCAATGCCTTACGTGGTAAATACGTCAGTATTTTGAGGACTTGAACCGAGCGCCCAACGCAGAGATTGGGCCAAAAGACTTTTTAAGATGGTTATTAAAAATACCTGGGAGGAATGCAATGGAGATTTTGGTATGCGTTAAAAGAGTTCCGGATGCCTCTGAAAACGAAATTGAACTCAACAGCGCCGGAAATGATATTGATCGGGACGACCTCGTCTACTCGGTCAATGAGTGGGACAACTATGCGGTCGAAGAAGCCATCCAGATCGCCGACAAGCAAGGCGGCAGTGTTACCGTTGTCACCGTAGGCGACGAAGAGGCCGAAGAGGTGCTGCGGCGGGAAATGGCCATGGGTGCCAACAACGGACTCCTGCTTGATGATGAAGCGTTTGAAGACTCCGACGGGAAGGGCATTGCCGCCGCTCTGGCAGCGGCTGTCCAGAAGGGTAACTATGACCTGATTCTCACCGGCGCCCAGGCGGACGACGGGGCCGCCCAGGTGGGCGGTATGCTGGCCGCAATGCTGGATATGCCTTACGCATCGCTGGTCAACAAGATCGACGTCGGATCCGGCAAACTGACCGTGGGCCGTGAGATCGAAGGCGGCAACCAGGAAATGAACGAAATCGATATGCCGTGCGTGCTCTCCATCCAGACCGGTATCAATGAACCCCGTTATGTCGGGATTCGCGGTATTCGCAAGGTGGCCTCGGTCGATATCCCGACCATGGGTGCTTCCGATCTGGGTCTCGATGCCGGCACCGTTGGTGCCGCCGGGGCCAAAGTGAAACGGCTGGACTACTTTGTACCGGATCTGGGTGAAGGTGCCGAGATGCTGGAAGGCAGCACCGAAGAGATCATTGAGAAGCTGATTGAACTCTTAAAGGCTAAAGGAGGGCTCAAATAATGGCGCAGATTTTTGCATATATCACCTATAAAGACGGTGTGGCCGATGATTCGGCTCTGGAACTTGCCGCGGCGGCTAAAAAGATTGATGCCGGCGCTACCGCCACCGCAATTGTAACCGGTTCAGGCGCAACCCTGGATACTGTTTGTAATGACATGGCTGCCTCCTTTGGTGAGGTCTGGAAAGTTGATAATGAAGCCCTGGCTTACCCCAATGCGGAAGTCATCCGGAAACTGCTGGTCGCCCTGTTGCCGGCCGATGCCACTGTGCTGCTGCCCCATGATACTTTTGGAATGGATCTGGGCCCGGGCCTGTCCATCAAACTGGATTCCGCCTTTGGTGCCGATGTCGTCGATATCGAGGGCCTGGACGGCACCACCCTGAAACTCGTACGCCAGGAATTCGGCGGTGCGGTCAGCACCCATGTGGATTGTGACTGTGGTGCCGGCGTTGTCCTCAATATTCGTCCGGGCGCCATCGCCGCTGACGAGAGCAAAGCGGCCGGCGGCCAGGTCGTCGACAAGTCCGGTGATGCCGGTGACCTCTCCGTGGGGCGTAAGTTCCTGGAAGTCGTGGCTGCCGAAACCGGCGACGTGGACATCACCAAAGAGGATGTCCTGGTCTCTGTCGGCCGTGGAATCGAGGACGAAGAGAACATCGAAATTGCCCAGGAACTGGCGGATGCCATGGGCGCAGTGGTCTCCTGCTCGCGACCGATCGTGGATGCCAAGTGGCTTGAAAAATCCCGTCAGGTCGGAACTTCCGGACAAACCGTCAAGCCCAAGGTTTATATCGCGGCCGGTATCAGCGGCTCTTTCCAGCATATGGGCGGATTAAAAGGCAATCCGTTTATCGTTGCGATCAACAAAAACTCCAAGGCGCCTATTTTTCAATTGGCCGATGTGGGTATCGAAGCCGACATCCTGGATTTTCTGCCTGAATTGACCGAAGCCATCGAAGAGCTGTAATAGAAGAAAAAGCCTGTCACGGTGACGGAATCTGTTAGAGGCCGGTACCCCTAAAAGGGTGCCGGCCTTTTTTGTTGCGTTGGATTCTGTCGCGACTCAAAGGGTAACCAAGCGAGCGTAACTGCCATCGCCACTGGACAAGTCCCTAAATATCGATGTATATAGTTGAGACCATTCCAATAATCTGAACATTGTGGACTGTGGCTGGGACCGATGGAGTGATGGGTATGCCAAGCAGAGTTCTCTTTAAAGCGACACGGGTTATGCTTGTATTGGCCCTGGCCTTGGTCGTGGCCGTTACGCTGGTAGCCCTGCGCCCCAAGGCCCAGCGACAACCGCCGCCCAAAACCGGCCGGCTTGTTGAGGTGATCTCTATCCAGCCGCAGACCGTCACCATGCCGGTCAACGTATTCGGCACCATTCGCCCCCGGGAAAAATTACTGCTGGTTGCCGAGGTCAGTGGTGAAATAACCAACATGGCCAAGAGCTTTGCGGAAGGCAATTGTGTCGACCGGGAAACCGTACTGGCGGTTATTGACCCGGTTCCCTATTCGTTAGAGGTGGAGCGTGCCCGGGGGCAGGTGGAAAGGGTTGCCGCGCAATTGCGAAAACTGCAGCAAGATGTAAAGAATTTGAATGCCAACCTGGCCATTGCCCGAGAAGATATACAACTGGCCGAAGACGAGTTTCACCGCCTGGACGATCTGTATAAAAATCAGGTTACATCCCGCACGAACCGCGACCGGGCCGAACAGGGATATCTGGCCAGCCGGGTGAAACGTCAGGCCATCGAAAATCAATTGGCCCTGATTGGTCCGTTGCGGGCTGGTTTGGAATCGGATCGAAAGATTGCCCGGGCCGCCCTGCAGCAAGCTGAATATAACCTGGAACGGACCAAAATAACGGCGCCCTTCGGTGGGTGGGTTCTGGAGAAGAATATCGAGACCGGGCAGCATGTCAATACCGGGCAGTACCTGGGAAGCATTTATAAAGCCTACGCCCTGGATATTGAAGTGTCCGTCCCTTTGCATGATCTGAAATGGCTGCGCAACGGCGATCGGGGCCTGTCCGCATTTAAGGCGGATATCCGCTTGCCCGGCAATCTTGGCGGGACCCGCTGGGCGGGTCAACTGGCCCGGGTGATGGCTGGTCTGGATGAAAAGACCCGTATGCAGCGGTTTGTGATCGAGATCGAGCCCAACGGTCAGTCTGTCGGTCAATGTTCGGGGCCGGCTGATCTGGATGGACTGCGTCCGGGCATGTTTGTGGAGGTGGAAATCCGGGGCCGTCGGATGGAGCAGCTCTATAAGCTGCCCCGGTATGTGGTCCAGGCCGATGATACGGTATTCGTGGCCGCGGGGGGCGAATTGCGGATCCAACCGGTGCGCGTGGTGCGCCGTCTGGGGGAAACGGTTTTTGTCGACCAGGGCATCAACGCCGATGATTTGATCATCAAGACCCCCCTGGCGGGAGTCGCCGGTGGAGAGAAGATTAGGATTAAGAAATAAATGTTTCCCGCATAAAATGTGTGCAACCTTTACGCTATCTTCCGCTGGCTACATGTTTATAATTAGGGTTCAAGGGGCCGAGGGGCCAAGGGGTCGAGTGAACTGCTAAAAGCACTTAATCCCGCCATGTAGAACCAGCCCCAAACCCTTGAGCCCTCGAACCCTTGAACCCTGGTTTTTTATGAAATCCCTCGCCCGTTGGTCCGTCAACAACAGCGTTTCGGTAAACCTGATCATGATCTTCATTATCATGGCGGGCCTTTTTACCGTGCTGGGCATGCGTCGCGAGATGTTTCCCCAGTTCGCGCTCGATATGATCAACGTCTCGGTTACCTATCCGGGCGCCAGCCCCCAGGAGGTCGAAGAGGGCATCTGCATCAAGATCGAAGAGCAGATAAAGGGGGTGGAGGGCATCTCCAAAATCCGCTCCGGTTCCTACGAAGGGTTGGGATCCGTAACGGTAGAACTCGATTCGAATGCCGATCTGCAAACCGTCCTAGACGATATGAAGACCCAGATCGACCTGATCGACACCTTCCCCGACGAAGCCGAGGATCCGGTTATTGTGGAAATCATCAACAAGGATCCGACCATCACCGTGGGGGTCTATGGGAATGTATCCGAAAAACTGCTGCGCAGGACGGCCGAAAAGTCCGGGACGACCTGATCAATACCGGGCCGATATCACTGGTTGAGCTAGTCGGCGTGCGGGATTACGAAATTTCGGTGGAGGTGTCGGAAGAAGATCTGCGGCGCTACAACCTTTCCTTCGACCAGGTCGTCGCGGCCGTCCGGACCGGGAGTATCGATCTGCCCGGCGGCACAATAAAGACCAAGCGGGGCGAGATCCTGGTCAAATCCATGGGACAGCGTTACACCGGACATGAATTTGAAAAGTTGCCTTTGATTACCCTTGATGATGGCGCCGTGCTGTATCTTGGGGATGTTGCCCGGGTAACGGACGGTTTTGAAGATGCCGATATCATTACCAAGTTCAACGGCAAGCCGGCCGTTATGGTGCGGGTCAACCGCACCAAACATGAAGATGTCATCGCGATATCCAATACGGTCCGGTCCTATGTGGCTGCCAACCGGGAACGTCTACCCGGTGGTGTCCAGATTTCCACCTGGTTCGATATTTCAATTATGGTCCGCGACCGGATCAACCTCCTGCTCCGCAACGGTGCCCAGGGTATTTTCCTGGTGTTCCTGGTGCTCTCCCTGTTTTTAAACCTGCGTTTGGCTTTCTGGGTGGCGATCGGGATTCCCATCTCTTTCATGGGAGCCTTTTTAGTGCTTGATTTCAACGGATCGACGGTCAACATGATTTCGCTGTTTGCGTTTATCATGACCCTGGGGATATTGGTGGATGATGCCATTATCGTGGGGGAGAATATATATTCGCATTTTGAACGCGGCAAGAGCCACACCAATGCCGTCATCGATGGTCTGGGCGAGGTGGGCGGCCCGGTGGTCATGGCCATTGCAACGACGGTTGTAGGGTTTACGCCGCTGCTCTTCATTACCGGCATCATGGGCAAATTTATTGCGGTGATGCCGACTGCGGTCATCTGCATCCTCCTCTTTTCTCTATTCGAAGCCTTGATTATTCTGCCAGCCCACCTGAACCATGCCTTGGCTCGAACCCAGCGTCAGGTGGAAAAGATCAAGGGGTGGCATGCCCGGATAAGAGGAAAGATCGAAAATACGATGGAGCGCTTCATCAACGAGTTCTACGCGCCGGCCCTTAAATACGTGGTCAACAACCGCTATTTTACGTTTTCAATAGGTGTCGGTGTGCTGATTATCAGCCTGGGGATTATCCGCGGCGGTTACGTACCCTTTGTGTTCATGCCCAAGGGGGAAAGTGATTGGATTATTGCCGAAGTCTACTATCCTCTGGGAACGCCCATCGAATTGACTTCAGAGGCGATTGCCCATGTGGAAACCAGGGCCTTCGAGCTTGACAGTCATTATGAAACGAACCAGATCAAGGGCGGGCGCCTGGTCACCAATGTGTATTCCATGGTTGGCCTGATCCCCCGGCGGGACTGGAAACCGCCGGTGTGGGGTGGACATTGCGGCGAAATCTGGATCGAATTGACCCCGTCGGCCGAACGACCGCAGATTTCTGTGAACGATGTTGTGCGGCAATGGCGTAAAATGGTGGGGGAAGTTCCCGGCGTCGAACAGCTCTCCTTTTTTACGATTGAAGGCGGGCCGGCGGGCAATCCCATTGAGATTCAACTCATCGGCGACGACTTCAGGCAATTGCGCCTGGCGGCCGATGAACTCAAGGCCGAACTGGCCGCCTATCCGGGCACCTACGATGTGACCGATAATTTCAAGCCCGGCAAAGAAGAGAAGCAGTTTGAAATTCTACCCGGAGCCCGGGCGGTCGGGGTGACCATGCTGGATTTGGCCCATCAACTGCGCCAGGCATTTTATGGTGAGGAGGCCGTTCGGGTCCAGCGCGGCCGTGACGATTTGAAAGTGATGGTCCGGTATGCGGAAAGAGAGCGTCGCAGTTTGTCCGGTATCGAAAACATGCGTATCCGCACGGCTGACGGCCGCCAGATTCCGATAGAGGAGGTGGCCGCCATCAAGACCGGTCGAGCTTATTCGGCTGTCCGGCGGGTCGACCGAAACCGGGTGATTACCGTCAGTTCGGATCTCGACGAAAACGTGGGCAACGCCAGCCGCATCGTAGCCGGTCTTAGAGCGAATTTTCTACCGGATTTATTGGCCCGCTATCCCGGGGTGTCTTACGACCTGGAAGGGCAGGAGAAACGGACCCGGGAGTCTTTGGAGAGTCTCAAGAAGGGCTTCGCCCTGGCCATGATGGGCGTTTTTCTACTGTTGGCCAGCCAGTTTCGTTCCTATATCCAGCCGGTCATCATTATGATGGCCATTCCTTTCGGGCTGATCGGGGCGATCGGCGGGCACTTGATCATGGGGCTGCATTTTACCATGATCAGTATTTTCGGGATTGTAGCCCTGTCGGGAATCGTGGTGAACGACAGCCTGATTCTGATTGATTTTATCAACCGGGCCGGACGCAGCGGGATTGTGATCGAGAAAGCTGTGGTGGCCTCGGGGATTGCCCGTTTCCGGCCCGTCCTGCTCACTTCGCTGACCACCATTGCCGGGCTTTTTCCATTGCTGCTGGAAAGAAGCTTTCAAGCCCAGTTTTTAATCCCCATGGCGGTGAGCATCAGCTTTGGTTTGCTGGTGGCAACCGTGCTGACCCTGCTTTACGTGCCGGCGCTTTACCTGATTATTGGGGATATCGTTAATTTGGCGACCGGAAAGTTCAGAAAAGCGGAAGAACCCAAAACCAGCCTGTAAGCTGTAAACATCCAACTTTCAACATCTAACATTGAGCTGAGGTATGACTTTGTCGGCTCAATATAGTCACTGAAAAAACCTAAAAGCCTAAAACCAGTATTCTCGCGCAGAGGCGCAGAGAAAAACAAAAACAGGATGGGGGCGCACTAACGTGCGCAAGATCGTTCAAACCTTTGGGCTGAAAGGTCTTTGGTCTTAACCGGCGAAGCCGGAAACAAATATGGTTTTCTCTGCACCTCCGCGTCTCTGCGCGATACATTGATTTTGGTTTTTATCTTTTCCCTTATGCCTCTTTCAAAATGACCCTGGCATCGGCAATGCTCAAACCTTTCTCATGCACCAAGACCGGATTGAGATCCAGCTCCTCGATATCAGGGTACGCCTCAATTATTTCCGATACGGTGAGCAGGAGGTTGACGACCGCTTTACGGTCACTGGGGCGGCCCCCCCGGAAGCCGTCCAGCAGTTTCGTCGATCGAATTTCGTCCACCATGTGGCGGGCCGAACGCCGCGAGATCGGCAGAACGCGGAAAACCACATCTTTCAACACCTCCACCAGGACGCCTCCGATGCCAAACATGATAACGGGACCGAACTGGTCGTCGATTTTCGTGCCGATAATGATTTCCATACCATCTTTGAGCATAGGCGTGACGAGGACGCCGCGGATGTCAGCCTTGGCGTCATAGCGTTTCGCATTACGCATGATGGCATTGAAGGCCTTTTCTACTTTGGCATCACCTTTCAAGCTCAATTTGACACCACCGGCATCACTTTTATGCAGAATGTCGGGGGAGACAATTTTCAAGGCAACCGGGCCTTTGATCGCCTTGGCGGCTTCCGTTGCATCGGCGGCTGTTTCGGCGAGTAATTGGTCGGCAATCTCCGCACCATGGGCTGTCAGAATTTGTTTGGCTTCGTGTTCAAGTAGGGCGCGGCGTTTTTCTTGGCGCGCATTGCCGATCAGGGCCTGTACCTCTGGCCGGGCTTTCTTGCCGGCTTCAACGTTAAAGCTGAATTTCGCATGATATCCGCCTAGATACTGGCCGTATTCCGAGAGGACACCGATGCACTTCGTGGCCACATCCAGCGAATCATATACGGGGATCTTATAATAGCGCAAAAGATCAAGGCTGTGGGGCTGGGCGGAACTGAACAGGCTGTGGACCACGATTGGCTTCTGGCTTTTTTTAACCATTTTGCCCATACGGTGAGCCGCATCTTCCTCCATCAGAGATAGACTTTCGGCAAAGCGGATACCATACCCGCCAAACAGGCCGACTATCAGCAGGCCGCCGACATTGGGGTCTTTCAATATCGCCCGAGCGCAGTCGGCAAAGATCGAAGGATCCGAATCCGTGCCGCCGGCCACGTCTACCGGGTTCGGCACCGAGGCTGCTGCCGGCAAAAGTTCCCGCAAGCGTTCCTGGGTTTTCTCGCCCAACTCTGGGATTTCGACACCAAGATCAGTCAATAGATCGGCGGCGATGGTGGCGTGGCCCCCGCCGTCTGCCAATATGGCGACCTTATTGTTCTTGATGGGAGGCAGGTTGGAAAGCGCCTCGGCCGCGGGAAATAGTTGGTCTGATTTTTCCACGGTGATGATCCCGGCCCGTTTGAAAGCACCGTCGGCAACCGCGGACATCCCGGCCAGGGCGCCGGTATGGGAACCGGCCGACCGTTTACCGGTGGCCGAGCGTCCGCTTTTAAGCAGAACCACCGGCTTTTCAACAGTGGTTTTATAGGCTTGTTCGAGGAATTTACGCCCCTGGCGCATGCCTTCGACATACATGAGAATCACATTGGTCCGGGGGTCCCGGCGGAAGAACTCCAGATATTCATGGAACTTGATGTCCGCCTCGTTGCCGACCCCCACATAATAGGAGAAGCCTTTCTTGCTTTTCAGGCGGGCCTCGGTGATCAGGGTCAGGGCCATGTTGCCGCTCTGGGAAAGCAGGGCAATGTCGCCTTTGGGGACATCCCGCATGCCGACCAGATTCAGGCCGGCCCTCAGGTTCATCATCCCGGACGTATTGGGCCCGATAAGGCGGATGCCGTACTTGCCGGCAATGGCCACAACTTCATTTTCAAGTTTACGACCGTCCTGCCCGGTTTCTCCAAACCCGCCGGCCAGAATCACGGCGCCTTGAACCCCCTTCTTCCCACAATCCTCAAGAACTGCCGGCAGGGTGCGGGCCGGGGTGGCAATGAGGGCCAGATCGACAAATCCCTCGATGTCGGATACCTGCTTATGGCATTTAAATCCCAGGATGGATGTTTCTTTGGGATTCACCGGGTAAATGTTCCCTTCATACTTCTCTTCCAACAGGGTGCGGATGGTTTGATACCCCCGTTTGGTTTCGTTTTTCGAGGCTCCCACCACTGCGACCGATTCGGCATTCAGTACTTTTTCCAGCATGGCATTACTCCCTTGATTTTTATTACAAACGCTATGCAAGAAGCTGTTTCTATTTCTTTCGATCTTCGAAGTCCTGCAGTGACGTCTGCCGTTCCTTGGTACTCACACACGCCAGACAGGCTTCCACTTCGAAATCCATGATAGCCTCCAGACTGGCTTCCCCCTGGGCCAGGTGCAGTCCCTTTTTAATCATTTTGATTGAAAAGGCCGAATTGGCGGCAATCTTCTCAGCCATGGCCACAGCTTCTGCCATAAGCTGGTCGGCAGGCACAGCCCGGTTTACAAGTCCGATGCGGGCGGCTTCCCGGCCATCGATATTTTCGGCCGTGAAGAGCAGTTCCTTGGCCTTGCCGGGTCCCACCAGGTCCTGGACCAGTCTCAAGGCCCCACCGGTCACCGATGAGGTAACCCTGGCTTCTGGAGAGCCGATCTGGGCCTCTTCGGCGGCGAGGCGGATATCACAGGCCAGGGCCAATTCATATCCCGATCCCAGGGCATAGCCGTTAATAGCGGCAATGGTCGGCTTTTCGAATTTGAGAATTTTACGGGAAGCTTCCTGAAGTTCCTCGAGGTAATCGCGGTAATCTTCAATACTCCGGGTTTTGGATTCTTTCAGATCGGCACCGGTCGAAAAGGCCCGGCCCTCCCCGGTAACGATAACTGCCTTTACCGCGCTGTCCGCGTTAGCATCTTTCAGGGCCGCCTGGAAATCAAGCCAGAGCTGCTTGTTCATCGCATTCAAGACCTTAGGCCGGTTGAGTTTGATGATGGCGATCCCCGCATTTTTTTCATAAATAATGCATTCAAAGTCCATGGGTCTATTCCTTTTTGATCAATTTGTTTTTAAAGGAGAAATAGAAGCGGTCATAAAATAGGCATTTTGGTCCAAGCCAAGGCGAGTGTACGTATCAAACCGAAGGAATACTTAAATTATTTCGCGGATTTGATACGTACACCCAACACAGAGATTGGACCAAAAGGCGTATTTTAGGATTGCTTCTTGGGCCCCCTTACGGGGGATCAATTCCCACGTCAAGCAAAAAACTGCCAGAACCTTAAAAAAAATATAGACGGGTTTTAAGTTGTACAGAATCAAATGCAGATAGTATAAGAGAACTCAAAGATATCATCCGGCGTGGATTTGCCGACGTTATCCTGGACGAAACCCGAATATGATTAAGACGAGGCACCTGATGGGCATACCTTCTGATATCCAATGCTACCGGATAATGGCCAAAATGGCAATGCTGCCCAACATCGTGGCCCACTCGATCAGGGTATGCCAGGTGGCCACCTTGCTCACAGAGAACATTAATTCAAATGGGCATTCGCTCGACCTCGATCTCATCAGGGCAGCGGCTCTCCTGCACGATATAACCAAGACACGCAGCCTGCAAACTTCCGAAAATCATGCTCACACCGGCGCACTTTACCTCGCAGACCGGGGGTATCTTGAGGTCAGTGAGATCGTTGCCCAGCACGTTAATCTGGACGAATTCGACCCGAACGGAGAACCCACGGTTGCAGAAATTGTGAACTATGCCGACAAACGTATATTACATGACCAGGTGGTATCGCTGGAAGCACGCTTGGCATACATCCAGGAGCGCTACAAGTGCTCGGCGGGAGAACTTGGCAACCGGTTGGAAAGTATGTTCCTTCACGCACGGGCACTGGAGGAAAAACTGTTTAACCTAATACCTTATCCTGCGACAGAACTGAATGCGCATTTAGATTTGAAAAAATTTAAGCATTCTCTCGATCAATATTCACGAGTCTGCGACCCAGTTGAATAATTGACGAAACCCGGCGCGGGCTATTTTAATCCGGGCTTATCATTCAAGAGGCAAGGCATTAGAAATGAACAAAAAAAAATCACTAATAGGGGTGGTTGCGCCTATATTTATTTCTTTTCTGATATTTTCTGTCTTCTTCGAATTGGGAAGCCGTTATTACTATAGGTACTATTACATAAAATCTTCCGATTCTTCAGCAAACCAGTTCATCTTGACCATTGGCGACTCATTCTGTGCCAGTAGTAAATCTTTCCCTTATGTATTAGGTGAAAAGGTCCAAGGTACTTATAAGGTGCTAAATGCGTCCGAAGGCGGCGCAGGACCTGACAACTACCTAATGAACATGGCTTTAAACCTGGGAAGGAAACCACAAATCTGTATTGTATCTTTCTATTTGGGCAACGACATCACCGATCTGCGCGATCACCAAACGGATCCTTGGAGGAATCGAGTAAAACTTTTTTTGGGACGCAACTTATATTCATATCAAGTTATAAGAATGGTCTGGGTCCGGATTAAGTATCATGTTTCAGACAGCGAAAGAAAATCGGCATTAGAGCACGGAATTCGAAATCCTCACATGTTTGCCGCCGGAAAGGCGCAGCCAGATATCGTGATGCGAAATCTGAAAGTAAGCGGGGCAGATGTCCTAGATGCCTGGGATACTTTGGGCATACTCGTTAAAGATATGATGGAATTGGCGCAACAACACAACGTCCCTTTGTTTGCAGTTCTCATACCGGATTGTGTGCAGGTATCAAACGATTATCAAAATGTTTATAGAAAGGCTGGTTTCAAAATAGATTCGGCAACAACTGATTTGACCAAGCCTCAGCAACTGCTGATTGATATATTGAACCAAAACCAGATTCCCTACTTGGATCTACTTCCGAAATTTAAGCAGCTCAATGTTCCTGGGATTTATTATAGTGATGATCCGCATATGACTACTATGGGGCACAAAATTACAGCCAATCTACTTATCGACAAGCTGCTTGAACTTAAATTGATTGTTCCGAAAGAGGCTCCGAGCGGGATATCACCAACTAAAGAATCAATATCGTCCGAGCAAGCCAACTAAGCTGATGTTGATACGGGGTCTTTTTGAATCAGTTCGATGGCTTCCGTAGCGCTTGCGGCTGCGTCCGGAAAAATATCTTGCAGGGCACGAATATGCCTCAAATTGTCAGCCGTCCGCAGAATTAGCATCACCAGGTTGCCCTCCTCCAATCCGGAGAGTTCAATGATAAACTCCCAGGGAAAGCCGCGGGTCCAGGCGTGCAGGGCAGCCGCCGGCCGCAGGTACATCACCCGGGTCTCAAAACCCCAACTTACCATGTCATCGATGAAAGGTGTGAGGGTGACGGCGAACTGCCGGTATAGGTTGCGCAAAGATTTAGCCACCAGTTTCTTTTCCAAAATCTCATCGGCTTCCCGCTCGAATACAAAGATGGCCATGATGGCCGCCAGGAGGCCTGGATCGGCATCCGGGAAAATGCCATGCCGGAAGCCCTCGGCGATCAAGAGTGGCTGGTCTACGCGCAGACGGGAGGCCCACTGACCATCCTCTGTAAGGCCCCCACCTTCGGCTACATAGTCGTGGTGCTTTAAAAATTCCAGGTGCCGGTTGAAGTCTTCGATAAGATGGCGTTGTCCATAGCCCACGTACCTTCTGAGCCGTTTGCCTTTGATTTTGTCGGTTATCTGGTATGCGGCAAAAGATCGTTCCAGCAAGTCGCGCACCTGGCTCGGGGTGTGCGACAACAGCAGGTTCAACACCATGGAAAAGTTAATTCGGATCTGGCTCATGACATTGGACGGTGGGGCGGACATCAAGTGGGCGGCTGCCGGGATGTCCATAAATCTGCCGGGTACAGCTACCACAAATCCGATCTTATCCATGCCGCGGCGTCCGGCCCGGCCGGTCATCTGGTGGAATTCAGTGGGGGTGAGGGGTAAAAACTCAGTGCCGTTGAAGCGGTCCGAGTTGAAAAAAACAACTGTCCGGGCCGGGAAGTTCACCCCCGCTGCAACAGTGGAAGTGGCAAATACCGCATCCAGCAGACCTTCTGTCATCAGGTTCTCAAGGACGATTTTCCAAGCCGGGAGCTGACCGCTGTGGTGGGCCCCGACCGCCAGGTTTTCCAGGTGCCACTTGTGGCGATGATCGGCAGTATGTGAGCTCGGCGCCGTCAGTTCTTCGATGCGGTCGGCCAGACGGCTCAAGCGATCCTGTGGTTGGTCAATATTCTGGCGGCACAGTTCCAGGGCGTTGTCACAATCGGCGCGGGATTTCAGAAAGAAAATGGCCGGCAACAAATGGTATTTACGCAATACCTTGAGCATCTCTCCAAAGGGCGGTAGCCTGCGAGCCGGCGCCAGTTGCGGTGGATTTTTCGTGGCGACGTAGGCGTGCACCTTCTTGAAGAGACGTTTGCTTTTCCCTGGTTTACCGGAAACCGTAAGCGGCATCAGGGTCCCGGAGGGGTGGAAGAAGAGAGGCGATAGGGGCACTGGTCGCCGGTGTTCGGAAATTACGGTGCATGGTTTTGCCCGTAGGCTTTCGAGCCAGGCGGCAATCTGTTCGGCGTTGTTAATCGTCGCTGAAAGCAGCAGCAGGGGAATGCGCGCCGGCAGGTAGATCATGATCTCTTCCCAGACGACCCCGCGATCCGGATCACCTAAAAAATGGGCCTCGTCCAGGATGACAAAATTGGTGTCCAGGGTTTCACCGCGATGCATGGCATCGTAAAGCTGATTGCGCAGTATTTCGGTCGTCCCGGTTATCACGGGAGCATCCGGATTCTCTTTACGGTCGCCCGTCAGAATACCCACATTCTCTTTCCCGAATTGCGCAAAGAATTCGGCATACTTGGCATTGGTTAGGGCTTTGAGAGGTGATGCGTACCAGGCCCGGCCGCTATCTGCCAGGACGGCCGCAATGGTCTGCTCGGCGATCCAGGTCTTTCCCGCCCCGGTGGGAGCGGTCACAAGGCAGTCAGCCGTTTTTACAGCTTCAACTGCTTCAATCTGGAAGGTGTCCGGTGTGAAAGGCTTGGCAGCCGGCTTGCCGATTCCGGCAAAAACCGTTTTCAGGCTGGCATCGGCTCCCGGTTTGATTTTAAGAATACGGGGTTTTTTACGGATGAATTTCTTGCGGTGCCGGTGGTAGTGTCGTTTAGGTCCGCCCATAAAATAATAACGGTTACCACAGATTTATTGTTTTGGCCTAGAAACGATTCTCGCGCAGAGACGCAAAGGCGCAGAGGAAACGATATTTTTTTCTGGCTTCGCCGACTAAAACCGACGAGCTTGTAAAACCAACCCCATAAAGCGATTTTGCGCACAACAGTGCGCCTACTTTCTGATTTTGGTCTTCTCTGCGCCTCTGCGTCTTTGCGCGATGCAACGGTTGCGGTCTTCCACGAACACTTAAAACACGAATATTGCATTCGATATGATTAAATCAATTTTTCAATCATATCCCCGACAACGGTTTTAGACTGGGCATCAGTGTCGTAGGGCGAGATCCCGTCAAGATCAGCTTCGATCAAGTCACCATCGTAGGGGATGAAACCTAAAAATTCAAAATCCGGGAGGTGTTCTTTGAGAAACGCTTCATCTTTTTGGCCACGGATTTTATTGCCCACCACGGCGATATTGGGAACGCCGATCTCCGCCGCTAGCTGACGGATATGCCCGGCCGTATCCAGACTCCGCCGCCCCGGTTCAACCACCACAATTAATTTGTCCACGGCACGCGCGGTGGCACGCCCCAGGTGCTCGATGCCGGCCTCCATGTCCATCACCACCACTTCATCGCGAGCCAAAACCACATGGGTCACCAGAGCCCTGAGCAGGGTACTTTCCGGGCAGATGCAGCCCGAGCCGCCTTTTTGTACACCGCCCAGGCGCATCATCTTGATATTCTCCAGCTTGGCCGAAAGGGCATCGGGTAGGTCATCCACTTTAGGGTTGAGCTTGAAAAAGCCGCCAATTGTTCCTGGCTTGGCTTCGGTGCGTTCAAAAATGAGCTCTTTCATTTCGGCAATGGGGGTGATTTCGTCTGCTCCTTCAATCCCCAGGGCCGCGGCCAGGTTGGCATCAGGATCTGCATCTATGGCCAAGACATGTTTGCCGTTTTCATTCAAGGTTCGGATCAGAAGAGATGAGAAGGTGGTTTTTCCAACTCCGCCTTTACCGCTGATAGCTAGTTTCATTTGTTATCCTTACGATATTAAAAAGTGAAAGTGTGACTATTTGATATCCAAAACCTTTTGCATCAATATATCTTAACAAAATCTGAAGTTATATCGAAAACGGATTTTGGGTCAAGGTCAACGCGGCCGTGAATATCAAACCGGAGTAATACGTGCGGTATTTCGAGGATTTGATATTTGCGCCCAACGCCGAGATTGGGTCAAAAGTCGTTTTGGAGGTAACTTCATGGGTAATATAACACAGAAAGTATAATGGGCAAGTAGGTAGCCGAGTACATGTCATACCATCTAGGCGTTTAAGCCGGGTCGTGTGCCCGAAGAGATTAAGTAGAGTTTTAAATATTGCATAAAGCGCGTGGATTGGTTGTAAAACGAATAATAACGGATTGTTAGTTAAAGTGTACGTGTATTTTGCCGATAAAGAGAATATCGGCTTTGAACACAATAAAATGTTTCTAATCCGCCTGCCAATAGGTAACACTTGACAAAGGTAATCTCATAAAGTATGAATAAAATATCATACCAAATTTGGCGCTTCTAATGCGCCCGTGAATATCAGCACATCAACGACTGATATGTAATAGTCGCTGACAGCGGCAACTCAAAGCAACGAATGGCCGCTGAAATTCTAAAAATGCTTCATCCCAAGGTTGGTTCTGTAACTGACCCGGCGGAGCAGTTCCCTGATATTCCAAAACTTATTGAAAACTGCTTCCACTCCCCATCCAATTTACAATATATCATCACAATTAAAATTGTAATATTAAAAGATAATATAAAAAGGTAGTATTAAATGGCAATACAAAAAAATAATAGCAAAGTGAATACCAGGAAGGTCGCCATGACCATCCCGGAAGACCTGCTGCGTGAGATCGACGAACTCAGTAACCAGAAAGGGATTTCGCGCAGCCGTCTTATATCCGAACTCCTCAGAGAAAAGCTGATCGAGGAGCAGAACCACACCCTGCGCAGCGCCTATGATGAGGTTTTTTCCGACGAGGCCATTTGCCAGGAACAGATCCTGGCTACTACCATTCCAAAGGATTGACCCCCCCGGCTAGTCCGACATTACGATGCTTATCCCCTTAATAGAAAAACGACCACCATGATAAAGAAGGGTTCCATTTATTGGGTAAATCTCACTGGCGAAATGTCCCCAGGAGAGCAGGGCAGTAGGCCCTGTCTTGTGATCCAAAATGATGTGCTAAACAAGAGCCGGCTGAATACTACCGTTGTGGTCGCCATCACCTCAATCCCGGCTTTCGGCAAGCTTCCCGGGAACGTGATTCTCGCAAAAGGTGTAGCGAACATGCCCTGGGAAGGGGTTGTTAATGTCAGCCAGGTGATGTCTATTGATAAGAAAAAAATTGAAGCAAAAATTGGAACACTACCTGGTTACTTAGTGACCAAAGTGTCCGATGGTCTTAAGCTGATTATGGAGTTGGAATAGGCATGCGGGTCAGGGCGATAATCGTTAAAGGTTATTCGTTAATAGTTAATGACGGATAGAAAACTTAATACTTTTAGGGATCTGGAGTCTGGAAAGCGTGTCGTGATTTGAGGGATTTTGTTGCTAATGAGATATTGCCGTTGATGCCTAAAGATGAACGCTACCGGTCGGGTGATCAGATCTTAAGGGCGGCAAGGTCAACAACCGCGAACATTGCAAAGGGCTCTGGACGATTCCACTATTTAGACAATGCAAAGTTCTGCAGCAATGCAAGAGGCTCCTGCTACGAAGTCCTGGATCACCTCATTACGGCAAATGATGAGGGTATTATAAGTGATGAGCATTTAGAAAAAGGTCGCACCTTGGTAACGAACACAGCAAAACTGCTAAACGGCTACATGAGCTATCTCAAGCGGGCAGCTAGGTCAAATAACAATTAACTATTCACCAATATCAATGTAAAGAGTTTTCCATAACTAATATCGACTAAGTGATACTCAAATGAACCAAACTAATCCATCAGAAACCATTACCATCATCGAGCCTAAAAAAGGCTGGATACCAATCGATTTCAAGGAGATCTGGAGGTATCGCGAGCTTTTCTATTTTTTGACCAAAAGGGATATAAAAGTGCGCTATAAACAGACCGTGCTTGGCGGCCTGTGGGCGATTATCCAACCCTTTTTTACGATGGTAGTTTTTTCAATATTTTTTGGTCGATTGGCAAAACTCCCTTCTGACGGGATTCCCTATCCAATTTTTGTCTATGCTGGCCTTTTACCCTGGACTTATTTTGCCAACGCGCTTGCCAATTCGGGCAACAGTCTTGTCGGAAGTGCCAACCTGATTACCAAGGTCTATTTTCCCAGAGTGATTATCCCGGCGTCCGCCTCCCTGGCAGGCCTTCTGGACCTTTTTATCGCCATGACGATACTTTTTGTTATGATGGTCTATTACGGCCTGTTTCCTGGCATGGCCTTACTTCTGTTTCCATTTCTTATAGCACTCACCTTTCTATGCGCTGTCGGAGTTGGGCTTTGGCTGTCTGCAATGAATGTTCAATACAGAGATATCCGCTACGCGATTCCTTTTATAATACAAGTTTGGATGTTCGTATCACCCGTTATTTATCCGGCTAGCCTGGTGACAGAAAGATACAAATGGGTCCTGGCTTTAAACCCGATGGGAGGAATCATAAACGCTTTCAGGGCCTGCCTGTTAGGGCACAAACCGGTTGACTGGTCCCTACTGGGAGTATCGACTATTACTATATTTGTAATATTTTTTAGTGGGCTCTACTATTTTAGAAGGATGGAGAAAACTTTCGCGGATGTGGTGTAGCGAGCGAAGCTCGCTGTTATTAGCTATTAGAGAGTGGTTATTGATTTAAGGGAGAATTTTAACCTATTAACAAATTCCTTGTTACCAATAACCACCGAATTCCCATCAACCAATAACAATTAACGATAAACGAAATTATGCCATCTGACACAGCTATTAAAGTCGAAAACCTTTCTAAGCGATATCGTATAGGCACTCGCAAGCAGGGATATAAAACTTTCCGAGAGGCGATTATCGACACAGCAAAAGTGCCTTTACGGTTAGCAAAGGTACTTACAAAGGCGTCAACGTATATATCATCGTCTACTGATGATACCATCTGGGCATTAAATAATGTTTCATTTGAAATAAAGCGTGGTGAAGTAGTCGGGATAATTGGCAGAAATGGCGCTGGGAAAAGCACATTGCTGAAAATACTAGCTAAAATCACAGAACCTACCACGGGAAACGTTGTGATAAAAGGACGCATAGGCTCGCTTCTAGAAATTGGAACTGGATTTCACCCTGAATTAACAGGGCATGAAAATATCTATTTGTACGGGGCAATACTCGGAATGGATCGATTTGAAGTAACGCGTAAATTCGATGAGATTGTTGCTTTTGCAGAAATGGAAAAATTTATTGATACCCCGGTGAAAAGATATTCAAGCGGCATGTATATGCGATTAGCTTTTGCAGTTGCGGCACATTTAGAAACGGAAATACTCCTAGTAGATGAGGTGCTCGCAGTTGGAGATGCTTCTTTTCAAAAGAAATGCATTGGGAAAATGGATAGCATATCAGACCAGGGCCGAACGGTACTTTTTGTGAGTCATAATTTAAATGCTATAAAAAAATTATGTGAAAAAGCTATACTACTAGATAGTGGTGCCCTACAAAAATATGGTGATACTGAAAACGTAATTGACGTCTATAAACAACACAACAACAGCTTACAATGTGAAGTAGCTTGGCAAGAAGCGAATGCTCCAGGAACCGAAGACTTTAAACTTTATGCCTTGAAGGTATACAATCGAAATAAGGAAAATCAGACGAGTGTTTCAAGCAATCAAGATATCCTGGTTGAGATAACGTTTACTACGCATATTAGACATGAAAGTCTTTGCGTAGGTTTTGACTTGCTAAGTCGAGATGGAGCAGTGTTGGCTAGAAGCTATCAGACTGATCAACCTTTAGCAGAATGGCCAAGCGTCAAGCAAGGAACAAATACCTGGAAATGCTGCATTCCGGCTGGATTACTAAATGCCGGGGTTTACGATATTGCTCCTCGGGTAGGGCTCCACAACATAAATTGGTTAGTGCATATCGAACCTGTCGTGAGATTCGAAGTGGTACTTGAGCATGGCACATCCCCATTGTGGAACGTTTTAGATGGAAGTAATCGACCAGGTACTATTGCTCCTATATTTAGATGGAGCGATTAATAATGGACTGCATTGGCATAACTAAGAGAATCCTTCAGGTTTTCAAAGAAGGCACCGCTTTGGTAAGAATCCACAACCGACTTTCTGATAGAACTTATGAACTGAGCGAAAATTATATAATAAGGAAATATATAGAGCAATCCTTTCCTGAAAGAAATATTGCCTCATTGTCAGACAAAACCTGCAAAATACTCGCTGCCTTCAGTGAGGTGTTTAGCAAAAAAGATATCAAAAATATTGTCTATATTGGAGCACACGATGGCTCAATGGCAATCTCGTTTAATGAAGCTTTTCCAGGATGTACTTTCTATCTGTTTGAGCCTGTTCCGGAAACGTTTTCCATTTTAAAAAACAATACAAAACAGTACCCAAACATGAATTGTTTCAACTATGCTATTGGGGCAACTTTCGGTCAGGTTAGAATGTTCAAAGATGATTTTTCAGCAGCGAGTTCTATATTACCTTACGAATCAGTGTGTATGCAGGAGTTCCCATTCTTGGGAAAACAAACCGAGATAAGTGTTAAGATCCGGTGCCTTGATGACATTGTGCAAACAAATAATATACCCGGTGTTGATTTAATGATCATCGATACACAAGGTTTTGAGGATGAAGTTTTAAAAGGTGCAGAAAAGATACTTACGAGGTGTAAGGCAATAGTGTGCGAAATGAGCTTGAGGCATCTTTATAAAGATTCCTCTTCTTTTAGTTCCATCTATCAAACAATGTGTCAACACGGATTCGAATTGGACTCTATCGCGGATACGATTAAAGGCAGAAGCGGCATGATCCTGCAAATAGATGGTGTCTTTCTGAAAAGAGAGAAACATGCTTAAAAGGGCAAACCACATATTCAAGAACCTAAAGGAGGGCACTTTACGTGACCGTATGCTTCAGAAGTTCTCATACTGGAAAAAAGAGTTATGCAAATTTAGATGGAACCAAATGAAAAAACAAAGAAGCTACCTGGATAAGGAAATTGAACAAGATATTCGGGTAAGACTATATTTCGACAGTATCCTTTCAGAGCTAATATATTGTGACGATTTTGAAAGAAGCGAAAGAGAATTCATTAAATCATATTTAAAAAATGGAGATTGTTTCATAGATGTTGGTGCCAATATTGGACTATTTTCTCTAATAGCTGCGAACACAGTAGGACCCGAAGGAAAAGTTTATGGATTCGAACCTTCTAGAAAGATTTTTCAACGCTACTTAGATAATATCAATATAAATGATTTATCCAATATTTTTCCTCATAGGGTGGCTCTATCCAATGAAGAAAATGAAAAGGTGTTTTATAATGTCAACGATGGTTATGATGCCTGGAGTTCGCTTGCATGCCCCTCATCTGAGAAGAAATTTCAGTGCGAGACGGTAATATGTCAAACTTGGGATAATTTTGCCAGAAAGGAAATGTTGATAGGCAAACCGGATCTTATGAAAATTGACATAGAAGGCTGGGAAAATATTTTCATCAAAGGGGCTTGGGGATCCTTATCTAGAGATGATGCACCTGCCCTGTTGATTGAATTTTCCGATACGATGGCGGAGAATGCTGGTCAAAGTTGCCGGGATCTATATTTGAATCTTGTATCGCTTGGATACAAAATATATAGGTACAATTGGAAAACCAATCAAATAACAAATGAAACTCTTCGCCAAAACTACCCTTATGATAATTTAATATGTGTAAAAAATGAAAATTTATTGTTGAACCGGCTATGTTCTTCGAAAATTCATTAAGATGACAATGAAATGTCCAAAGATTGTTGATTTGCCGAAGCCAACCGTAACCAAACCGGGTTGGCCTTGGACTGAAGAATCTAACAAACTTCCAGAAAGAATGTCCGACGGTTCGAATTGGCCAAGAATCAGTATTATTACTCCCAGTATGAACCAGGGGCGTTATATCGAGGAAACGATCCGTTCCGTTCTTCTCCAGGGATATCCTGATCTCGAGTATATTGTTATTGATGGCGGATCCACAGATGAAACTATTGAAATAATAAAAAAATATGACAAATGGATTTCCTACTGGGTTAGTGAAGCGGATAAAGGCCAATGCAATGCAATAAACAAGGGTTTAGATAAATCTACCGGCATAATTACCGGCTGGTTAAACTCCGACGATGTTTATTGTCAGGATACCTTCCAATTCGTTGCAACTAAGATGTGGTCGGGCGGTAATTATGTAAACCGGTTTTTGTATGGCAATTGTATAGTAATTGATGAAGACAGCAGGGAATTGTCACGAACGTATGGAAAACCGAATACCTATGAAGATATTTTGAAGATATGGAAAGGGAATTACAGTGTACCGCAACCAGGGTCATTTGTGGCTGGCGATCTTCTCCGCCAGACGCCTTTGAATGAGTCTCTTCATTACGTTCTGGATTGGGAACTGTTTATTCGGCTGAGTGCAAAGACTACATTTCGCTATGAAAACATAAATTTATCTAAATTCAGGCATCATGTTCAATCCAAATCAATTTCAAAATGGGTCCTATTTATCAAGGAAAAAAGGCAAGTACTTGAGAGAGTATACACTTCCCAAAACAGACTTTACATTATTCCCATCCGTGGATTGTACATCAGCTGGGTGTGTAGCTATTACTATCACAATTTTTTTCTTAAAAAATTAAAAACGCTCCTGCGGACCCTTGGGCTATTCAATGTTTTGAGACAGACAAGGGAGTTCATTAAGCGACTTTTATAAGCAGGGTCGACACTAACTTCTAACCCTATTATCAAAATTCCGGAAATTTAGAAAACATTACAAAGAACCCTCAAGGAGAGTGGCCATTAGAATTGTAGTCAGCGGATATCACAACCCTAGATTTCAGACGATTACTGAATATATTGAAAATGCCATAGTTAAAATAGGTCATCAGCTGTATACGGTCGATGACAGGCGACATATTATACCGGGCAGGTTCAGGAGAAGAAGCAAGGTAATCGACCAATGGAATCTTAAATATTTAAATTATAGAATATACGCTTGTGTCCGTCGTTTCAGGGCGGAAATATTTATAGTTACCGGCGGAAACAGGGTCCTTCCAGCGACTATCGAAAAAGTAAAAAAGCTGGGTTGTACGACCGTTTTATGGACAACTGACGCCCCGATAAAATTCAATTCAATTTTGCGCGCGGCACCGTCTTATAATTTCATATTTTGCCAGGGATCAGAGGCGTTAAAGATACTGTCAGACAATGAGATTGATTCACACTTCTTACCCATGGCTTGCTCTCTCGATTTCCACAGTCCGGTTGAATTGAATCGGAACGAAGCGCAAGCACTAAGCCATGATGTTGTCTTTGTAGGTTCATATTATCCGAACCGGGCCAAATTGTTTGAGAAACTAACCTGTTTCGACTTTGCTATCTGGGGACCCGGCTGGCAGCAGTTGGAACAATCTTCAGAATTAAGGAGATGCCTGAAAGGGTCCCACACTACACCAGAACTCTGGAAAAAGATATATAGCGCTGCCAGAATCGTTGTGGCCCCACACTACCAGAATCAAGAAAATATCCCTGAGGTCCATCAGGCCAGCCCCAGGGTATTTGAAGCAATGGCTTGCGGTGCTTTTTTACTCACTGATGCTCAGAAAGATGTATTGGATTTATTCGAGACGGGAAAACATTTAGTGATCTACAAAGATGCAGATGAGTTGAAGGATAAGATTCGTCATTATCTCAGGAACCCTGAAGAAAGAGAAAAAATTGCCAAGCAAGGCCAAAAGGAGGTTTTCTCCAAACACACCTATATCCAGCGGGTTGAATACCTTTTATCCATTTTGCAAAAATCGGCATATCGGATATGACCAAGGTAAAAGCTATTCAAATTGTAGAAGACCTTAAAATTGGAGGGGCCGAGAGAGTTATTGAATCTATAGCTCTCGGTCTCGATCGGAATATATATTCGGTTGAAGTGTGGTGCCTGACAGCAGGTGGTAAAGTAGCTAATCGGCTGATTCAAAGGGGTATAACCGTAAAAGTGTTAAGGCTGGACAGTTATTATAATCCTGTAAATATTATCAGATTGTCAATGCTTCTAAAAAGGTCTCGGGCTCGACTAATACATACACACGGGTACTTTGCCTCCACATTCGCCCGTTTGGCAGCCATTCTGGTACGACCGTTAATCATAATTATACATGTCCACACGACGCATTACGGATTGGGGCTTAGAAATAGAACTATTGAAAGGCTGCTGTCAATTTTTACCGATAAGGTAATTTGTATCTCTAAATCAGTAAGGGATTTCGTTATAAGAGAAGAGAGGATCAATGCCGCCAAGACGGCCCTCGTCTACAATGGGATAGCAGTCCCCGATGGATTCGTAGATGACTTTCACTCAAAAAGCCTATTAAAAAAATAGGCCTCGAAAGTAATCATAAAATCATTATCACGGTGGCCTCCCTACAGCCCCATAAGGGGCATAAAGTCCTCATTGAGGCCTTTAATGAAGTCCTTAAAAAGAATCCGAAAGCCAGGCTGCTAATTATTGGCGAGGGGCCGTTGAAAGAATACCTTTCCGGTTACGTCGATAATAAGGGCCTATCCCGATTTATAGTATTTCTCGGTGAACAGGAGAATGTTTATCAATTTCTGTCAATAGCGCATCTTTTTGTATTATCTTCAGTAGAAAGGGAAGGCCTTGGTCTGGCCCTCATTGAAGCGATGGCCATGAAACTGCCTGTTGTCGGATCAAACCTGGGGGGCATAAAGGAACTTATAGAGGATGGTATCAACGGAAGGCTTTTTAGGTCCGGCGATTCTCTGGAACTTGCAAATGCTATTCATGAAATCTTAAATGACAATGAAACTTCTAGAAGATTGGGTTCAGCAGGTAGAAAAAGGTTCGAAAAAAAATTTCAAGAAAAACAAATGATCGAATCGATTGGGTTACTTTATCATAATTTGCTGTTAGATGCAGATGCCTCGAGAACGATTTAATATATTATATTTCTCTAGCTTCGCAGATCTTAGAGGTGGTGGACAGATAAGCCTACTTAAACTGGTAAGCAATCTGGATTACGGTAGATTTAAGCCTTACGTCGCCGTCCCTGGGGAAGGCACCCTTGCAGAACAACTTCGCCTGAAAGATATACCCGTAATCACTATAGAAACGCCGCGAGTCCTTCCATTTCCGAGGCCGGGTGTCTTGAAGAGTTTAATTAATTTAACGCGCTTAACGAAAGCCTTGAATATACACTTGCTGCATACGGATGGCCCGCGCAATACCTTCTATGCCAGTATCGTCAAGATAATACTTCAAATTCCAGTGATTTGGCATATTCGGGTTTCCAACAGGGACTATTTTGATAGAATACTGATACATTTTTGTGATCGTCTAATTTTAGTCGCCAATAGGCTGAAAAATAGATTCAGTTGGGCAAACAATGAAAGTAAATTCGTTACCGTTTACAACGGTGTGGATCTTAAAGAATTTATCCCCGCAGATACGAAAACGAAAACGGCAGCTCAATCTACAAAACAAGCAACAAAGTATGTCATTGGCATGGTGGGCAGGGTCGAAAGACCTAAAGGGCAAATACATCTTATAGAAGCTTGTGCGTATTTAGGAGTACTAAAAGATCAGATTGAGCTTTTGTTCGCAGGGAAAATTATAGAACCAGACTATCTGAAAAAATGCCAACAGGCAGCTCGAACAATAGGAATTGAAAAGAATACCCACTTTATAGGCTACCGGGATGATATCCGTTTGCTGCTTCAAAAAATTGACATCTTTACGTTTACATCAATTGATGATGCTTTTCCAAGAACGATAATTGAAGCTATGGGAGCGGGAATACCGGTGATAACCAGTGATGTTGGGGGATGTCCCGAAGCGGTGGAAGAAGGTGTGACGGGATTCGTGGTACCCAAGAAAGATCCTGCGGCTATAGCAGACCGGATTTTAAAAATTACCGACAACCACAACACGATGCTAGCAATGGGAATAGCAGGTAGGCGCAGAGCTAAAAACCTGTTTAGCATTGAGAACAATGTTAGAAGAATTGAACAGATTTATAGCGAAGTTTTAACAGGTAATGGGTAAGCGTTGGTAGTTCTTTAGAGTATAGCATAGGATGACAGCAAGAAAAAAGATTAAAAAGGTTTATTTATCCCTCAGGGCATATTTACTCAAGACGTTGCTGGTACCTTGGAAACAAAAAGGCAAGCAACCCCTACCAGGCGGAAATATGCCCATCAAGGTACTATTTATTAGAATCGATCGTATAGGCGATATGGTACTCAGCACACCGGTCGTGAGAGCATTCAAAAAAAGCTACCCGCGTTCACAAATCAGTGTACTGGCAAGTGCCGCAAATTACGCGATTATAGAAAACAATCCGCATATTGAAAAAATGTATCAGTTTCCTAAACCGAATAGTTTGCTAGGGCGAATCAAGCTGGTACGTAAATTGCGTCGAAAAAATTATGATATCGTATTTGATTTGCATGCGGACTATCAATTGGCCACAGCCATGATTGCACTTCTAGTCGGGAAAAAACGCCGATTTGGTTTTAAATCAGCGGGTCGAGAAAATTTATATACGGATTCTGTTGGGGTCTCGCCAGATTTAGATTTTATCGACCTAACCGGTAGTTTGCTGACTGAATTGGCCGTTCATCAAAATAATAAAAAGACGGAAATATTCATCAGCCTGGTTGAAAAAAAGAAGGCAGCCACCTGGCTAAGAAGTAACTTTAAAAGGCAAAGGCCCGTCCTCGGCATTCATCCTGGAGCATTCTATGATACACAAAAATGGCCGGAGTTTTATCATGCTGAGCTCATCAAGAAGTTGTATGAGACGGGGAAATTTAATTTGCTCCTTACCGGTTCGAACGGCGACTTTCCAGCTATAGAAAGAATTATATCTAAATGCGGATGCGAGATTAAGACCAATATTTCAAACGATCTTAGAGAATTCGCAGGTCTGCTTAAACAAATGGAAATGCTCATATGCAACAATTCTGGGCCGCTCCATATGGCCGGTGCTTGTGAAATTAGGACAATCTCGTTCATGGGGCCTTCAAATGTAAAGCTCTGGAAACCTTCCGGTGATAAAAATGTGGTGTTGCGGAGAGATGAACTGCCATGCATAGGCTGTAACAGCAGTAAATGCCTGATTGGGACGCATGCATGCATGCGGTTAATATCACCGAATGATGTTTTCGAAATTATCGAAAAAATTTATGCAACCCTTTAGATTGCATCGATAACCGATACCTAAATAAAGAACAATTGGAAAATAACGATGAAACTCAATCTCGGTTCTGGCGGTAAGCCTATCACAGGGTGTTATAATATAGATAAAAATATAAAATCTGATAACCTGCATATGGTTTCCGATTTAGATTCTTACTCCTGGCCGTTCAAGTCTGATTCAGTTGACGAGATCGTCATGAACCAATGCCTCGAGCACCTATATGACCACAATCGCGCCATGCAGGAAATCCATAGAATTCTAAAAACAGGGGGAATAGCCAGAATTTCAGTCCCTCATTTTACCTGGCAATTTGCCTTTCATGATCCCACGCACAAACACTTCTTTGGCTATAACACGTTTTTCTATTATGCCAGGGAATGTGGATACTTTGATTTTCGCTTTTCAAGTTGTAAAGTGAAAATTTCTTTCGGAAAACGGTTATCCAAGTGGAATATCTTACTTGAGCCATTATTCAATAAGTTTCCAAACATGTATGAACAGAGCCCACTTAGAATGTTCCCGGCCTTAACTGTTGATGCGGTGTTAAAAAAATAGCTAAACAAGGTGGTTTTAGAAAATACACCCAGAAGTATGTTCGCGATTATAAAAAGCTCCTTAGGTTCGTTGAAAATTCTCTTTTGAAGAAAATAATGCATATCATTACCCGCCTCGATATGGGCGGAAGTGCACAGAACACAGTTTGCACGTGTACAGGTCTACTCCAAAAAAACTATCAGGTTATACTTGTGAGTGGCCTTTCCAATGAATCCAAAATGACGGCAAATGAAAGGCGGATCGTTGATACTCACCTGGAAAAAGCCAGGATGAGGGGCGCTAAGATTGTTTGGCTGCCCGCCCTTATACGCAGAATAAATCCAGTCCTGGATTTAATCACCTTTTTGAGTTTGGTGCGTTTAATATATAAAGAAAAACCAGATATAGTCCATACTCATTCCTCAAAAGCCGGCTTAGTGGGTAGAATGGCAGCATCGCTATTACTGGTACCGATAATTGTTCATACACCTCATGGCCATGTTTTTCACGGGCATTTTAATCGTATAATTTCTGCGGTATTTCTTTTCATCGAAAAGGCGGCCGACAAGATAACCGATTGTACCGTTGCCCTTACCTCGGGTGAAAGGGACGACTATCTTAAATTGGGCGTTTCCAAACCCAGGAAACTGGTTACCATACATAGTGGCGTCAATGTTGAAAAATTTATGAAACCGATTAAAAGTGCCGCAATGAAGAGGAGTTCTTTAGGCGTTTCTTCTGAAGACATTGTAGTGGGTACCGTAGGATGGCTGTTGCCGATAAAAGGACCCGGCTATTTATTAAACGCGATGCAGCCGTTATTAAAAAAGTATCCGACTGTAAAACTAATATATATTGGAAAAGGAGAACTCGGCCCCAAGTTAAAAATGAAGGCTAAAAATATGGGAGCCGCCGACAGGGTGTTGTTCCCAGGCTGGCGTGATGACATCCACGCAATACTCCCCATTTTCGACATCTTCGTCTTGCCTTCACTAAACGAAGGTATGGGGAGAGTTATAGTAGAGGCAATGGCGGCTGGAAAACCTGTGGTTGCGAGTCATACCGGTGGCATTCCAGACCTGGTGATAGAAGGAGAAACCGGATTTCTGGTCGAGCCTCGAGATATTATAGGGCTTACCCAAGCCATTGACCAACTAATCGTGAATCAGGAACTTAGGCAGTCCATGGGTGAACGTGGTAAAATGAGGTGCTATTTATTCAGCGAGGAACGAATGGTTGCAAAGATTGATTATTTATATCAAAATTTACTGGTCCGGGAAAATTAAACGTGTGAAATTTATACTTGGTCCAACGCCGTCTATCGTTGCGAAAGCATTTATTTTATGAGGAAGACGACACCCCTTGCAATTGAAGTAACTGACAATCTGTTCAAATCGACCAGCATCATCATTTTTAATATCTTCGATATAAATACTTAGACGTGCAGATGCTACTACACCCTCAACATCTAAAGAAAAAAAAGGGGAAGAAATACCCTGAAGCAAACTATCCCTAATATGGTGAATAGAATTTTAGCGGTGTCAACCGGAGGATTAGGCGATGCGATCCTTTTTTCCCCAGTAATAAAAGCATTGCGTAATGGATATCCTCACGCGGAAATCGAACTTCTTGTGTCGAGTAATATCGTGGCTGAGGCCTATGCATCTGCGCACGAGATAAACCAGATAATTACCCTTGATTTGAATAGATCTATATTCCCCGGAAAAATTCTACAATTCCTGGGTTTTATTTTGAAGACCCAACTAAAGGGGAGCTATGATCTCGGCGTTTTTGCAACAGGACTAAATCCGAAAATGTCCTCTATACTAACCCTTTCAGGTACTATAAAGCAGCGCTCATGTGCAATTTCGCCGCCGAAGCTCCCTACAGATTTTTTATGTAATTTGAAACTCGCCGCCCGTTACGATAGGAACATCAGTAGAAACGACGTCTTTATACCCATAACCGAAATAGCCCTGAAGGGTGTCGATAAGGCCTTAAGAGAGTACAATTTATATGTAGGGACAGACACATTTGTAGCAATTTATCCTTCAGTCAATCTCGCTCACCGGCCGAGATGGCGGCTGTCTAGCATGATAAAGGCCGTGCATCACCTAAAGAAATTAATGCCTGGGAAAAAATTTGCTGTGGTAGGGTCAGAAACTGAAGGGCTTGAATGGGGTGAGTTGGATCAACAGGGGGTTGTTGATGCTAATTTAGCAGGAAGGCTTACAATTACAGAAAGCGTTGCTTTCATAAGTAGATGCGTACTTGCACTTTGTAACGATGGCGGCCTCATGCATGTTGCCGGGGCTGTCGGCTGCCCGCTGGTTGCCATCATGCCATACACCTCGCCGACATATGCGCCTCCTGGGGATGAGACCATGATTGTCAGTAGCCAAAATTATAATAACATTTCCAATCGCTATTCAAATCAAAACAAGGCTCCTTTCACTGAAGATATTTCAATTGATGAAGTCTGCCGGGCCTCCATTAGACTTATAGGGCAGCAAGAATCCCAAGTCGAATTCGGTTTTTCGACTAAAACGGGTATCAAATGAAAAACTTCCGGATAGCTCAGAAGGATTAATTGCATTTATGATTGTGGCAATACACCAACCCCAATATTTACCATGGCTTGGCTACTTCGGTAAAATGGATCAGGCGGATGCGTTTTGTTACCTGGACAATGTCCAGTACAAAAAAAACGAATGGCAAAACAGGAATCGGCTGAAAACTGCTCAGGGCAGCCAGTGGATCACGGTGCCGGTTCGCTATCGATTTCCACAGAAGATCATCGAGGTGTCCATAAACGAAGCGGTAAATTGGCAGCACAAACACATCCAGGCCTTGGCAACCAACTACCGGAAAGCCCCGTATTTTGAAGACTATTTCCCCATTTTCGAATCGGCCTTGAGACAGGATTTTGACACGATTTGCGATGTCAATATCTGCATGATCACTCAGATAAGGGAAATCCTCGGTATTAATCATAAACCGGTCGTCAGGGCGTCAGAGCTTCCCCTAAGTGAAGACCCCACCGGGCGGCTTGTTGATATCTGTAAGTATTTTGATGGTAGCACCTATCTGGCAGGCCAAGATGGTGCCAAATATATGGATGCCTTTCAATTTTCAGAGGCCGGCATTGAGGTGATTACTCAAACTTTTCTCCACCCGGAATACCAACAGTGTTTTGGTGAATTTCAATCACACATGTCTATCATTGATCTGATTTTCAACTGTGGGCCGGATAGCCTTTCAATTCTTAGAAAAGGTAGAGGTCATGGATAAAATGAATATTCTGGCAATTGGCGCTCACCCAGATGATATCGAGATTGGATGCGGCGGAACCCTCATAAAATATGCTGATCGGGGCCACCAAGTCTATTGTCTTATCACGACCGGCGGTGGGCAGGGAGGAAATGCTGATGTCCGCCGTAGCGAGCAAGAATTGGCCGCTAAATTAATGGGAGTTGAGGAGATCTTTTGGGGTACGTATCAGGATACACATCTGGTCGTGAACCAGGAACTGATATCAACAATCGAGCAGGTTATTTATAAAATTTGTCCAAGCTTTATTTTCTGCCATTACCCTGATGATACTCATCAGGACCATCGCCATCTTTCCCAGGCAACCCAATCGGCAGCAAGAAATTTGAGAAATGTCCTTTTTTACGAGGGACCCACCACCTGGGGGTTTAACCCGCAGGTGTTTGTGGATATTGGCGAAACGCTGGACAGGAAAATAGAAGCCCTCGAGGCGCATAAGTCACAGGTTACCAAGACAAACATCGAAGACCTTTCTATAGTTGAGATTGCAAGATCCAGCGCTAACTTTCGAGGTATCCAAGGTCGGGTCAAATACGGAGAAGCTTTCAGCCCTTTGCGCCTCTTTATAAATATCTGAGGCAATCGTGTTTGATATTGCCGATGATATTATCTTTTGAGGGTCCTGATTTTTCCCATACCCTATGCTCTCTGCGCCATGCTTTAACCAATTAGCACGAAGATCCACTATAACTGTTCCGCTTATTATAAAGAATTCATAATTTTATGAAAAAACCCGTGATCCCACATTCTCGGCCGACAATTGGGCAATTAGAAATAGACGCAGTGTCAAAGGTGATTGCATCTGGGCAGATTGCTCAGGGACCGGAAGTCACCGCCTTTGAAGAGGAGTTCGCTCACAAAATTGGAGTTAAGTATGCTGCGGCGGTAAGCTCCGGGACAGCGGCTTTGCATCTTGCTCTGCGTGCTTTGGGTATTTCACGTGGGGACGAGGTGATTATTCCCAGTTTTGTGTGCACGGCACTGTTAAATGCAGTGAATTATGCTGGAGCGACTCCGGTGATAGCAGACACAGAACCCCAAACGCTGAACATCGATCCACATGATACCGCTGACAGAATAACACCTAATACAAAAGCCATTATAGTACCGCATATGTTTGGACTTATGGCCGATATATCGGACTTGAGTAAACTTGGGGTACCGCTGTTAGAGGATTGTGCACAGGCCGTTGGCGCAGCTCATAACGGGAATATGGCTGGGTCTCTGGGCCGGATGGGCATCTATTCATTTTATGCCACCAAAGTAATGACCTGCGGTGAGGGTGGCATGGTGGTGTCAAATGAGAAAGAGTTGGTTAAGAGAGTCAAGGATGCCAGAGAATATGATAACCAGGCAGAATACGCCGTTCGCTACAATTACAAAATTACTGAATTCCAGGCAGCCATGGGACGGAGGCAGCTTGATCGTCTCGATGACTTCATTGCCCGACGCCGCAAAATCAGTGCAGAGTACCATCAGGCGTTCGAAAAATTGCCCGTAGGTCTCCCCCCCACAGATGCTGGCCACATATATTACCGGTACATCCTGAACGTAGGCCAGGACGTCGAGGGTTGGATTTCCCAGATGCAAGCAAATGGAATAACTTGCGCCAAACCTGTTTTCAAACCGCTACATAATTATCTTGCCGGCAGTCATTGCCCCAACGCGGATACCGCTTTTTCCCAGATGCTATCTATTCCAATTTATCCGAGCCTATCAGATAGTGACGCCGCAAGAATTATAAAGACAGTAACCGAAATATCCACAAGATTTGATACATGAGGCTTAACACTTAAAACTTAACACGCGAGAAATTGTCATTCTTCGACTTTTTCGAGGCTTTCTACCATGACTGGAATTTATAACAAACAGGGTATCTGGTGGCGCCATTTCACACCGATGCTGATCATGGCTTTGATTTTAATTAGTCCACCTGTCCGGCAATCATTCAGTTTCTATGGGTTACGCTGGGTTTATATGGGGGCACTCTCATTCTCATTCTCTTTCTGTTTAACACCTTTTTTCAGGTGGATGGCCCCTAAAATAGGGGCGATGGACATTCCGAACGATAGAAAAAGACATGGGCAGGCGACACCCCTGCTCGGAGGAGGTGCTGTATTTCTGGCTTTTTTGCTGGCCATATTGGTCAATGGAATTTTCTCGCCTGAACTAACGGCGATATTGACAGGGGCCTCTTTGGTATTCGTTATAGGTCTAATTGATGATGTCAGAGATGTGAAAGCAGCAATTAAATTGTTTGTACAGCTTGCGGCAGTTGGCTGCGTCATGTTTCAGGGTATCGTACTGCGGGTATTACCTGAGAGCCTTGGTCTTACCGCCGATATTTCCAACGGCATCCTGACCATTTTGTGGATATTGGGTATCACCAATGCGTTTAATTTTTTTGACGGTATGGACGGCATGGCGTCAGGGTTGGGCTTGATTATCGCTTTTTTCCTGGGGGTTGTTGCTTTCCAGACCAACCAGCCTTTTCTCGGCTGGATAGCGGTGGCCGTAGTGGGGAGCTGTCTCGGCTTCTTGCCTTATAACTTGCTGAAAAATGAAAGGGCAACCATATTTTTAGGCGATGCCGGCAGTACGGTTATAGGGTTTATTTTGGCCTGCGTTGCTGTTTATGGGGAGTGGGATTTAAACAATTCTGTGATTGCGGCGGTCTCCCCACTGCTCATATTCTGGGTGCTTATTTTCGATATGGTGCATATCACCATTGACCGGATTGCCACCGGCAAAGTTACTACATTCAAGGAGTGGATCGAATATGTTGGCCGAGATCATTTACATCACCGGATGGCCCAGATTCTGGGAAGCCATAGGCGCAGCGTATTTTTCATCTACTTGCTAACAATCTGCTTTGGAATAAGTGCCGTTGTTTTAAGAAATGCCACCACTCGGGATGCGGTGTTGCTACTATGTCAGGCGGTTTTCATGGTCATCATGGTCACAGTCCTAGAAAGAATAGGACGCAGACATGCCGAGATCTCAAAAAGAAGCAATTGTAAATAATATTGTGTCATTTTAAAATTTGCCTACAATGTCTGCAGTAGTAACTATCTGGGATTTCAAAGATTTTTGTTTTCAACAATTTAATGGGCATACTACTACATTGGTTGTAGGGATCAGCCCCAAATCGGTACCGATCTATTTTTCAGCCGGATCTTAGCCGTCATCTGCATATAATCCATTAGTAATCAGGCTTACCGGTGGTTCAATCTTCCGATTCCGGCAAATAATACGCTGAGCTAAACCAAATAAAGTCCTACATTTACGAATAATTTCTATAATTTTGCCGGTAGCGATGTGTATCGATCAGTTTATTTGAACCCTATAGATGCTCAAGCACGACAAAAATCGGTCTGTAAGGAGTTGGGGCCTATGTCGACAGCTATCAAGATGATTTCGGCCAATTCTGAACAATGATTCTGCCATTTGGCACCAAATATGCTAATAATTGGCCGATTACATACAAAAGAACTGGAATAAAAGCACTTTTGCTGAATTGTTGTTGACAGTAGTTGTGAATACACATAATGATAGAAATTATAGCTAAATTATATATAATTATTGGGCTTGCTCATGGTTGAATTTAGCAAAATAATGAGGCGTGGCAAACGATCTCGGCCTAGTGGAGGTGGGCAAGCCGATACGGGGGTGGGTAGTTTGAAACTAAGCAAACTGCCCTTGCGTCGCCGGGGTAAAGCCGACACGGGACGGGAGCAGGTACCCCCCAGCCCACAAGCGAATGCCGAAAAGCGCAACGCACTCTACACCCAGGCAACAGATTACCTTCGGATGGCCTTCGATGCCGTTCAGCAGGAAAAGCTTTTTCCGCTGCAGCCCGGAATTAAAATACTTGAAAAGATCGTTGATACCCGCACGCCGATCGATGCGTTGTTCCTGAAAGCCATTCACGATGAAGACGCTTATGATCTGATGATCAGTCCCTCGGTGAATGTCGCCATCTACGCCATTAAGATGGCTGAAAATCTTGGTTTTTCCAAAACGCGCCAGGTTGAGATTGGCATGGTGGGTCTGTTGCACGATATCGGAATGGCGAAGATTCCCGCAGAGCTGGTCTACAAACAAGACCTTACCGACGATGAGTTTTTACTTTTCAAAGAGAGACCGAGTTACGGTTACGATATCCTGCAAGTATTCAATCACGAATACGCCTATCTAGCTGAGTGCGCTCTGCAGATTCACGAGCGCATAGACGGCAGTGGGTATCCTCACGGGCTTCAGGCCGATGAAATCAATGAATATGCTCAAATCATCGGCCTTGTCGATATTTACGAGGCGTTGATCCATTCGCGGCCCCAAAGAGAGAAGATCCTCCATTTCTACGCAGTCAAAGAGATCATTAAAACCGGAAAGGACAGTTTTCAACAAAGATTTCTTAAGGCGTTATTGAATACCTTTTCCATATTTCCTTTGAATAGTTATGTCCGGCTGAACTCCGGGGCCATCGGGAGGGTTGTCCAGACCTATCCGGATCAACCCATGCGCCCGAAAGTCCAAATTATTTATGATTCTCAGAGCAAAAGAGTACTCACGGAAAGATATATCAACCTACCGGAACATTCCCTGCTTTATATTGTGGATTCAGTGTCGGAACAGGAGTTGATTGAACTGTCGGAAGCCTCTTACCTTGTAACCAAGAAAGGACATAAAACACCAGATTCAACTGAAGAGGAACCCGAATCCGATGCACAACCGCAAATCCAGAAAACGGCAACAACAAAGCAGATCGATCAGAAAGAAGTTCCCCGCTTGACTAGAGCGCGTGCCGCCAAGCCTAAAAGTCCTTTAGCAAAAAGAGCCCTACTGATTTTGGCAGTACTTTTTTTAGCGGCTGGTGGGGTCTGGCAGTTTTTAGCAGACGAATCCGTAAATGGGCAGAATCGGGAAATTGAACAAACCGCGCCACGATCCGGGGAGACGCCCCAGTCTGAGGTCACTAGGGAAAAGGGCCTTTCACCAGACCCAGCGCGTCCCCCATTGGAGACGAACCAAAAACAGCAGGTTCCTGACGGCACGCCGGCGCCTCCCAAAACGGTCGCTGCACTTTATGAAAAACCAGCCCAAACACCGCCTCTTCCCGAACCACAGAAGAACACTGGAATGGGGAAAAGGCAAGAAACAGGGACTATTGAGAAAAAAGTAAAAATCGAAGGTAGTGCTGATCCGGATAACACTGCCAGTGAAATAAAACCGCTTGCAGAAGTTTCGTTAAAAAAAATCGGGCCACCGGATTCAGCTCGATATCCCTATTCAATTTTGTTGGCATCATTCAAGCAGGCCTCCAGCGTGGAGCGATTGATCAACGAGCTCAAGAATAAAGGGATAGACCCTTACTGGGTAAAGGTAGATCTGGGGACTGATGGCATTTGGTACCGGGTGTTCAATGGCTTTTACCCGGATATGCAACAAGCCCAGTTAATCATTGAGCAAAATAATTGGCCAGGCGCTTTGCCGAAATCGACCCGATTCGCCGCGTGGATTGGTGGTTTTTCCAATCGGCAGGATATGGAGAAGGAAATCAAGGAGCTATCAACCCAGGGTTTTTCGACCTACTCTATAGTGGATGATGATAATGTCGCTCATCTTTTTGTGGGTGCTTTTTTTACACGTAAGGGGGCTGAAACCCAATCTGCTGTCTTAATGGACGCCGGATTCAAAAGCACGGTTGTAGAGCGATAATTTCCGTCAGTTTATTGTACCTAATACAATAGGTAGCGTAAGCAATGTACACTTCCTACTGGGGTCTTACCAAACCACCCTTTGAAAACGTACCGTCGCAAGACCTGTTTTACGAGTCCCCCCAACACGAGAGGAGGCGCTTGTAAGAATGGTCTATGCGGTCGAGCATAAAAAGGGTCTGGCAGTTTTGACCGGTGAAGTTGGGTCGGGCAAAACGACGATCAGCCGCGTCCTCTATGATTACCTGAACAATGATGGCTTTGAAGTCATTACCATTGTGAACCCGACCCTGACGCCGATTGATTTCTATCGAGCAATCCTATCTTATCTCGGGGAAACGAGTGCGGACGATTCTAAAGCGGTCCTCTTAAATCGTTTAACCGAGAGATTGAAACTGAACGCCAGTAATGATGTGAATACCATTTTGATCATCGATGAGGCCCATCTCATCAAAGATCATGTTATCCTCGAAGAACTACGTATGATGCTCAATTTGCAGTATAGCGGCGAGTTTTTGATCACCTTGGTGATCATGGGGCAACCAGATCTGGCAACCAACCTGGCTTCCATGAAACCCCTAAAGGAAAGAATTGCCATCCGCTATGATTTAAAGCCTTTGAGTTTCACCGATACTGCCCGCTATGTTGTCTACCGATTGAAAGAATGCGGGGCCCAACGGGGTATCTTCACAAAATCAGCATTAGATCCTTTGTTCAAATTTTCAAAGGGCATACCACTTAAAATCAATAATGTCTGTGAGCGGAGCCTTTTGATTGGGATGATGAAAAATGCCCGTACAATCACCAGTCCGATAATGCTGGAAGCGATTAAGGACATTGAATATTGACAAGAAAACGGCATTTAGGTTGCCTATCCTATAAAGATTTCATAACAGGAAAAATGTGTTGCATATGATCAATGTGAAAAACCCAATCTTCCTCTGCATCTTTATTTCAATGTCCATTTTGTTTGGATGTCAGACACCAGAAAAAAAAGCACCTCAACCTCTTAAACCCATAGTTACAGATCCGACGGTTGGCGGGAGCATCGCGCTTTCGGGGAAATATAGGACGTTGGCAGTCGCGGACCTGAACAGTGACGGTCATCTGGATATTGTCGGCGGCGTGGTAGGGCGACCGTCGATTGCCATCTGGTATGGGCAGGCAGGTGGGTATGTGGATAAACCCGTTCATTTACCATTTAAGGCCGATGTCCATTCGGTGGCTGCCGCGGATGTAAATGAAGATGGTCTGAAAGATTTGATCTTGGCTGTCCACCAGGAGATTTCCGGCGTCATGGTCTGGATGAACAGCAAGGACGGCAATTGGATACGCAGTGAAGCACCAACCAGCATCAACGAATACCAGAGTGTGCGGACTGCCGATATCAACATGGATGGACACATTGATATCGTCGCCGCCAACAGCACCACTGACTTTCATGGCGGTATTCAGTTATGGCTGGGCAATGGTAAAGGTGACTGGAAGTTCGAGGCCGGTCCCACCATTACCGGGAAATATATGGATGCCATTGTGGCCGATTTCAATGGGGACAGTCGTCTTGACATTGCCGGAGCCGGCTGGGGAACTTACGGTGCTTTGCGTCTCTGGCTGGGTGAGGGTGCCGGTGGGTGGCGGGCGACCGAGGTTATTAGCAAGGGTAATTATTACCGGCTTACCCCGGGCGATATCAATAGCGATGGCAATCTTGACATCATTGCCGGTACGTATCGAAACGGAATACGGGTATTTACCGGTGATGGCCAGGGCGGCTTTTCTGAAACTGCCGGGGCGGACCGGGATGATGTCACCATGAAAGGGCCAGGCAGCGATGAGGGTATAAGTTTTGATAAGATGAGAAAACCCAACAGTTATTGGCATGCAGTGCTGCTAGATGTGGATAACGACGGTCAAATGGAAATTTTGGCTGGTTCCCCGGAAGACAGAGGTTTGAGAATGTGGGAGTTTTCTTCCGGGGGGATCTGGCGCGACATCACTGCGCAACTCCCCCAGACCGGTACTTACTATGATCTGACTACTGCAGACTTTGACAGAGACGGTTATGAGGACATTTTTGCCGCCAGCTTTGGAGACGGTATTAAAATATGGAGTGTTCGTCATGGAGCTCTGGCAACTCGGGAGATCCGCACCCGAGATAAAATAAGAGGCCCCGTCCAAAAACCCACACAAGAACTTGTTCAGGAGAACCAGGTGTTCATTACGGTGGACGGCAAACCGGAATACAAAATTGGGCCCATGGACATTCTTGAAATCACCAACTGGCAAGGCGTGGAAGCCAAAAAAGAAGAAGTTAGGGTCAGCGCAGATGGTAAGATTTCCATCGGATTTATCGATAATCTTGAGGTGGCCGGGCTTACCGAACGGCAGTTGGATGATAAAATCACCAACCTGATGGCGCGCTACATAAAAAAGCCAAGCATCGATGTGAGAGTTAAAAAGTATCAAAGCCATTCTGTGATGGTTTTGGGCGCTATTATTACATCGGATAGGAGTGGACCGGGTCGGTACTTCCTATCCGGGCGGACGACTGTCCTGGAAGCCATCACCATAGCCGGCGGACCCAGGTTGGATGCCAATCTCGGTGATATAAAAGTACGCAGCAAGGATGGTAAGAGCACTACCCTCAACCTTTACAAAACTATGCTTGAAGGCGACCAGAGTCAGAACATCCCCGTAGATCATGAAGACATGATTTATGTTCCCCAGGTGACCAAGGAGGATAACCGGGTTTATGTATTTGGGGAGGTCAAAAAACCGGGGATTGTGACCTTCAAAGGGGGCAAACTCAGCATGTTTGATGCCATTGCCCAGGCCGGTGGGGTCACGGTCTTCGCCCACGAGGAAGATACCCGCATCGTCAGAGGGGACATTTCCCAACCCGAGGTGATCCTGGCGGATTATGAAAAGCTGGTCGAGGAAGGTGATTATACCCAGAATGTTGATTTGATCAATGGAGACCTCGTGTATGTACCCCGGAGTGCAATGGGGAGTGTCAATAGATTTGTGGCTAGAATACAACCACTGTTGGAGCTCATCTATATACCTGGTCGGATTGCCCGCGATATAGAGGATTTCGATGCAGCTATGGAACGATTGAGGCAATAGGTTAAGCTGACATGGCCCAATATGATGTAGATCTTAGAGACTACTGGCGAATCATAAAAAAGAGGAAGGCTATCATCCTCCTGATGGTCATTATGGTCGGGATTTTCAGCTACGGGTTTGCCAAACTTAAAGAACCGATCCCGCTCTATTCCACATCTGCGGCTGTCAAGATTGAGAGGTTGACCAACCTGGCGGCCATTTTGACCGGCAATTTTTGGGCTCAGGGTGAGAATTTAGTCACGCATGCTTACATTGTAACCAGTTATCCAGTTATGGTCGAAACAGCGAAGACTCTTGGGCTTCTAAAAAAAGCGATTTCGCTGGATGAAATTCGAAATAGTAAAAAAGATTTAGCAGTTATAAAAGGGTTGCAATCAAAGGTCGAGGCCATCCGTGAAGAAGGCACCAATATTATAAATATTACCGCAGTGTCCAGAAAGCCTGCGGAGGCTGCCCGGATTGCGAATACAGTCGCGCGTTCTTATAAGACATATAATATTAAAGAAAAGAACCGTAAAACAACCGAAACCAAGGCATTCATTGAAGCACAATTAAGTAAAACCCACCAGGATCTCAAGGCAGCGGAAACGAACTCCAATCATTCAGGGAAGGGTATGCGTTGATTTCGATGGATGCCCAGACCCAAAACATCCTGACACGCCTCAACAATGTTGAAGTAGAATACGGTAAGGTCAAGAGGCAGCAGAGTGAAATAGAAACACAGTTTCGTTTCTTTGAAGAATCCACTGCTGATGGTAAGATGTCTACTGACCGTTTACGATTCTCACCGGATCCGGATTCTCCTCTGTATTCCTTGAGATCAAAACTAGGCGATCTGTTGATTCAACGTGAAACCCTCAGCATGAATTTTACGGAAAAGCATCCTGAGGTGGTGGCAGTCAATGATCAAATTCGCGCTATAATTAATGAACTGCGCAATGAGATGGAGGTTCTTCTCGGAAAATTAAATGACCGGGAAAAAGACCTGGAAGGGCAGTTAAAGAACTTGCGTAGCCAGAGTATGGGGCTGCCCGAAAAAGCACTCCAATTGGTGCGGTTGCAACGTGAAGTAACCATGCTAGAGGCCCTGTATTCGAACCTGAAGACAAAGTATCAGGAAACCCTGATTACGGAGTCCGGTCGAATTGAAGAGGTAAGCATTGTTAGGCCGGCACTTATTCCCTCCAGCCCTTTTAACATTCCTTCCAAAACCATGATAGTTATGACTGGTGTTATCATGGGGTTGATTATAGGGATGATTTTTGCTTTCGGATTCGAAGTATTCGATACCTCCATGGGCACAATTGAGGACGTGGAGGAATTGTTGCAAGTACCCGTATTGGGCGTTATCCCCTTTATGGGGAAAGATGAGAAAATCAAAAAAGGGATCAAAAAGAAAGCCTCGGCTAAGGACCGCAAGATCGACCTGATTGCTCACTATGACCCCAAGTCTCTTCCGGCGGAAGCTTTTCGGACCCTGCGGTCTAATCTTGAGTTCATGAGGGTTGACAAAAAAAGCAAATCTTTTTTAGTAACCAGTGCCTTTGTCCAGGAAGGTAAAACATTCAATGTCGTCAATCTTGCCCTGAGCATGGCCCAGGCTGATAAGAAGGTGTTGCTTGTTGAAGCCGACCTTAGAAAACCGGTCATTCATAAGATGTTTGGCCTCAATCGTATCCCCGGCCTAACCGACCACATTCTGGGAAACTACTCCTGGCAGGAAATACGACATACCATTACGGATGTCATGTTGGGTGACTTTGAATTAGAAGAGATTCTACGGACACCAGGACTGGATAACCTCAATATCATTCCGGCGGGAACCAACCCACCCAATCCAACCGAGATATTACGGTCGGAGCGATTTAAAACATTTTTGAAAGAAGCCCATATCAAATATGATATGATTTTTATTGACGCGCCTCCAATATTACCGGTAGCCGATGCCACTGAGATCGCCACATTGGTTGATGGGGTTCTCGTGGTTTATACCGTAGGCAAAATCGGTCGCGGCGTTCTCAAACGGGCCAAGACTTCATTGGACAATGTTGGCGGCAAGGTGGTCGGTGTTATCCTGAACAATGTAAAACCGGAAGCCGGGCCGGATTATTTCAAATACCACACCCAGTACTATTACGGGCCCGACAAAGAAGAACAGCGGGCCAGCTAATCCTAAACTGTGAAATCCCCCTTAATAGCACTGCCGCTCCTACTGCTTGCACTTTTACTAGGCTATCTTTCTACCCAGTTCACATCTTCGGTCCTTTTATGGAGTTTCATCGCGATTGCAATATTTGTTGCTGCTTTTGTAAATGTAGATTTCGGCCTCTATATCCTGATTTTTTCAATGCTGCTTTCACCAGAAATCATTGCCGGTGAAACTAAGGGGGCTTCATTGGGGCGCGGTGTTACGTTAAGATTCGAAGACTTTTTGTTGGTCGTTATTGGTGTGAGCTGGTTCGCCCGCACTGCGGTTTTGAAGGAATTGGGACTCTTTCGCAAAACCCCCCTCAACAGAGCGATCCTGTACTACATCATCGCCTGTGTTCTTTCCACCGGTTTTGGCATTATAACTGGTAGTGTCTCGGCGAAAACTGGTTTTTTCTTCGTCTTGAAATATGTCGAGTATTTCATCATATTCTTTATGCTGGTCAATCATGTCGAAACTGAACAACAGGTGCGGCGCCTGGTGTTTTTTTTATTTCTGACCTGCTTTATCACGACCCTAATCGGTATTGCCCAGATTCCGGCCGGTGGACGCGTGAGTGCACCCTTTGAGGGCGAGGTAGGTGAGCCGAATACATTTGGTGGGTATCTCGTTTTTATCGGAGCTATCGCCGGAGGGCTAATTCTCAAAGAAAAGTGGTCCAAAAAGAAACAGGGTCTTATTCTTTTAGTTATTTTTATCTTGCCGCCTTTACTTTTCACCCAATCACGCACCTCCTACCTGGCAGCAATTCCCACTATATTTACTTTGGCACTGTTTTCAAATAAACGATTCATTGCCATTTCCTTGGTCATATGCGGCATCATCCTCAGTCCCTTTTTGCTCCCGACTGCAGTGAAAGAACGGGTCGCTTACACATTCAAGCAGGCCAAGGAAGCCGGACAGATAGAGGTTGGGGATATTAGACTGGACACCTCCACTTCAGCAAGGCTGATTAGTTGGAAAGAGGCATTTGATGACTGGGTCAAGAAGCCTATCTTCGGGTATGGCGTTACCGGTAGAGGATTTATCGATGCCCAGTTCCCGCGGGTACTTGCCGAGACCGGCATAGTTGGTATATGTACGTTTATATATCTCTTATTTTCAGTTGGTGTAGTGGCATTTGACAGCCTGCGTCAGGTGCAGAGTCGCTATTTTCAAGGGCTCACGATAGGCTTTATTGCCGGATTCGTGGGATTATTGTTTCACTCAATCGGTGCTAATACCTTTATTATTGTCCGCATTATGGAACCGTTTTGGTTCTTTGCCGGTATTATTACCATATTACCCACTATTGAATTGGCACCTGCGCCTGAGTTGCAGGAACTTCCAGCTGTGAAATCCATTTAGTTGCCACAGCTATATTGTCAAATCGATAGTATTGGGTAGATATAAGTCTTTGTTTTCTATCAGATCCCGGCTGCAGTTTATGCCGCACTCGCTGCAGGGCCGGGATGACTTTTTTACTAATCGCATTTTAAGAAATAGATGAACAGTAAAAAGAACCCCGAGCAATCTCCTGAAATTTTGGCTCCGGCCGGTAACCGGGCCTCGTTTCTGGCTGCTGTTGCCGCCGGGGCGGATGCTATTTATTGTGGATTGAAGAGTTTCTCCGCCCGCATGGAAGCGAAGAATTTTTCCTCGGAGGAACTGGCGCGATTAGTCCGACTGGCACACCTGCGGGATATCCGCGTCTATGTTACCTTTAACAGCCTTGTTAAGCGCTCTGAATTGGAAGGGGCCGGAAAAACTGTTGTGCAGTTGGCTAAATGGGTGCGACCGGATGCCCTGATAGTCCAGGATCTGGCCATGATTCAATTGGCCCGGCAGGCTGGTTTTCAGGGCGAGTTGCATCTCTCCACCCTGGCAAATGTTACGTTCGGCAGTGCGCTTAACATCTGCAAGCAACTCAAGGGCGTTGATCGAGTCGTGATTTCCAGGGAACTGGATATCGATGAAATCAAGGCCATGGCTGCTGCCTGTCCGGATGGGCTTGCGTTGGAAGCCTTTATCCATGGGGCCCTGTGCTATGGTGTTTCCGGTAGATGCTACTGGAGTAGTTATCTGGGCGGCAAGAGCGGCCTGCGAGGCCGGTGCGTTCAACCCTGCCGCCGTTTATATGCACACAAGCAAGAACGTGGTCGCCATTTTTCCTGCCAGGACCTGAGCCTGGATGTTCTCGTGAAAGTACTTAAATCGGTTCCGCAAGTGCGAACCTGGAAAATCGAGGGCCGCAAAAAGGGGCCGCATTACGTCTACTATACGGTTACAGCCTACCAGATGCTGCGGGATCAGTTTGGCGATCCGCAAGCGAAACGAGCCGCCTTGAAGCTGTTGGAGATGGCGCTCGGTCGCCCAGGCACGCACTACAACTTTCTACCGCAAAGGCCCCAAAACCCACTTAACCCCGCTCGTCAGACCGGATCGGGATTCATGCTGGGCAAAACCAAGGGGCCGCGGGGCAAAGCCTATCTGGTCCCCCGGGAAGAACTCTTGGCCGGGGATACGCTCAGAGTCGGATATGAGGATCAGAAGGGACACGCGCTTATTCGGGTCAAGAAATCGGTTCCCCGCAATGGAAAATTCTATCTCAACCTGCCGGCTCAAAAAGTCCCGTCCCGGGGCACCGCGGTGTTTCTTACCGACCGGCGCGAAAAGGCTCTCGACCAGATGATTGCCGATCTGGAAGCCGAACTCTCCCAATTGTCAGCGGTGCAGATCGGTGAGGCAGCCATTTCCCTGAAATTACCACCTTCAAGCCGAAAACGCGGGACGGCGGCCCGCCTGGATGTGTATCGCTTCCTGAAAGGTGGTCGCAAAGCCGGTTCCTTGGGATTCTGGCTTTCCGATTCAAATCTAAAACTACTCAAGAAGGGATCAGTAAAAAATGCCTGGTGCTGGCTGCCGCCGGTCATCTGGCCGCAAAACGAAGATTCAATCCAGCAGTTGGCTACCTCTGCCAGGAATAAAGGCTGCCGGCACTTTGTTTTGAATGCTCCCTGGCAGATTGCCCTTTTCGAGAAGAAAAAAGGCCTCGCTTTGTGGGCGGGGCCCTTTTGCAATGCTGCCAATCCACTGGCCCTCAAAAGCCTGGCCGAGATGGGATTTACCGGGGCATTTTTGAGCCCGGAGCTGGGACATAAAGACTATCTGGCGATGCCGGCCAGCAGCCCGTTACCACTGGGTATGGTGATATCCGGACATTGGCCCCTGTGTGTCTCCAGAATTGTTGCCGATGATATGAAAACTGGTTCTGCTTTTACCAGCCCCCGGGGTGAGCAGGGCTGGGTGGCACGCTATGAAGACGATTTTTGGATCTTCCCTAATTGGCAGCTCGATTTGCAAAGTGAGGCCCGCGGGTTGGAAAAAGCCGGCTATAAAATGTTTGTCAATCTCATAGAGCCTATACCACGTGGGGTGAAAACGAAAAAACGTCCGGGAAGGTGGAACTGGAAAATTGATTTGAAACAAGATGAATTCTGAAAAAGCTGAATTCATCTGCGTTAAGTTTTAGGTTTTAGGTGTTAAGAAAAAATCTACTCAAACCACAAAAGCGTTACTCTCGCGCAGAGCCGCAGAGGCGCAGGGAGACCCATGAGTAGTTTCTCGCTACGCGAGATTATACCAATAGGTGTTTATGACCTGAAAGTTGAAACGGTTTTTCGCACGATAGTGCGACGAAATATTGATTTTCTCTGCGCCACAGCGTCTCTGCGCGAGGTATGCCTTTGTATTAATTGGCTCTAAGTTTATGGAGGGTGACATGCAGCCTGCCGTAGTTCATGTAGACTCAATCAAAGTGAGACTGGACACTGGGCCGGATATCGTAGACGTGACCGGTGAATTCGCACAATTGATCTCAAGGTCACAGATCAAGGAGGGCAACCTGGCGGCCACGATCGTCGGCTCGACCGGATCGATCACGACCATCGAGTATGAGCCCGGGGTCGTCGAGGACCTAAAAGAGGCGATCAACCGGATCGCACCGCAGGGTATCTATTATGCCCACGAAGAGGCCTGGCATGACGGCAATGGGCACAGCCATGTCCAGGCCGCGCTACTGGGGCCTTCCATCAGTTTGCCGGTCCGCAAAGGCCGCTTGAAGCTCGGTACCTGGCAGCAGGTGGTGGTGATAAATCATGATAATAAACCTCGACAAAGGACCGTGGAAATTACGATCGTTGGATCAATAGAGGGGTAAGAATAAACTGGGAATGGTTTTTCAACCCTGAACCGGGAACCTTTGAACCCTGAACCAGAAAAGAAAGGCCGTTATGCTGCGTGCATAGCGGTCTTACTTTTTGGATTTTTCCTTAAATGCCTTTTCGATATCCGCAAACAGGTCCTTCTTCTTTTTATCCTGTTCGGCTTTTATGTTTTCGACCGTCTTTTCAAGCCCTTTCTGGGAATCCTTGAATTTGCGCAGTTCAGCCTCCATACTGCTACCGGTTTCACCTCTGGGGATTTCCTCGATTTTGGTATGGTCGATGATGAATAGGCGGGTACCGAAGGCACCACTGGTGATGTCGATTATGCCCATCTCCTTGAGGCGGTTGCAAAGCCGGTGTCCTTGTTCGACCGAAAATGAGAGAACCTCGCAAACCTCCTCGACTGAGGGCGGGGTGGCGTGCTGGTGCTCCAGGATGCGGATAGCGGCGGCTATGAGCTGCGCCTGCGAGTATAAATCAGATGTCTGGTTTGCCATAATCTGAATGCTCATCTGGCCGGTAAAACAGGTTTTCCGTCCAGATTGACGACTAAATTAGTTGCTGTTCAAGCGGCCCGCAGACTGGGACTGAATAGAACCCAGATAATGAGTTCAGGCCGGATAATAACCGGTATTTTCAAGGCGCTGTGCCTTGACAGATACTGGCAGGCAGAGTAACATCTGGGCTCAAATTGTCAAGCAGATGTGGCCTTTGAAAAATACCCCCTTTTATCCCATTTCGGTGTTGGACTCAGATTTTAAGCCAAAAAATACTCAATGTATTCTACGGGTTAAAATCCTCCTCCGCTAAGAACTGTAAAAATTCAGCATTTTTCAAAGGCCTTCAAACTTAGTTAATTCAAGTACGAAAGGAAGGCACACCATGACTGAAATTATTGATGTCCGGGCACGGGAGATTATCGATTCCCGGGGCAATCCGACCGTTGAAGCTGACGTGACCCTGGCCTGTGGGGCCATGGGCAGAGCAGCGGTGCCTTCGGGGGCCTCCACCGGTAAACGAGAAGCCCTGGAGCTGCGGGACAGACGGCGTAAAAGATACGGCGGCAAGGGTGTCTTGGGCGCAGTGAAAAACGTCAATGCAATTATCGCCGGCGCCATTCTCGGTATGGATGCTGCCGATCAGATTACCCTTGACCAGGCCATGCTCAAGCTGGACGGGACCGCGAACAAAAGCAAGCTCGGTGCCAATGCCATTCTGGCCGTTTCCATGGCGGCGGCCCGGGCGGCGGCCGAGGCATTCGGCCTTCCGCTGTTCAGGTACCTGGGCGGTGTGAACGCCCGTTGCCTGCCTTTGCCGATGATGAATATCGTCAACGGCGGCGCCCATGCGGCCAACAACCTGGATATCCAGGAGTTCATGATTATCCCGGTGGGCGCCAAATCCGTAGTCCAGGCCATCCAGATGGGAGCGGAGACCTTCCATAGCCTGAAAAAGATCCTCAAGGCCGAGGGCCTCAATACCGCCGTGGGTGATGAAGGTGGATTTGCCCCGGACCTGGCATCGAATGAGGATGCCATCAAATTCATCATCAGTGCCATCAAAGACGCCGGCTATAAACCGGGGCGTGACATCGGCCTGGCGATGGATGCGGCCGCCAGTGAGTTTTACAGCCGGGGAAAATATGTACTGAGTTCCGAAAACCGCAAGATGACAGCGGATGAGATGATAGACTATTACACTGATTTGATTGATAAATACCCGATCTTGTCCATCGAAGACGGCCTGGCCGAACAGGACTGGGAGGGGTGGGAGCGTATGACCGACCGCCTCGAAAGCACGATCCAGATCGTGGGTGATGATATCTTCGTTACCAACCCGAAAATTCTGGCCAAAGGCATCGAGCGGGGTATCGCCAACTCTATTTTGATCAAGCTGAACCAGATCGGGACGGTAACCGAAACCCTGGATGCGATCGAGATGGCGCGGCAGGCCGGATACACCACGGTCATATCCCACCGGTCGGGCGAGACCGAGGATGCGTTTATTTCCGACCTCGTTGTAGGGGTAAATGGGGGGCAGATCAAGACCGGATCCATGTCGCGCAGTGACCGGGTCGCCAAATACAACCAGCTGATCCGGATTGAAGAAGAACTGGGCGCGGCCGCGGTATTTGCGGAGGAACTGCTGTAGAGGCCATCTCAAAAATGTGTTTTGGCCCAATCTCGGTGTTGGACGCTCGGTTCCATTCCTCGAAATACACAAGTATTACTCCGGATGGAACCTCACGGCCGCCTTGGCCTTGAACCAAAATCCTATTTTTGAGAGCGCCTCTGCTATTCCGGATAAATGACCCTATTCCACATTGGAATCGAAATAAAGTGGAGCTCTTTTAAAAAGCCTCTTTACCCGGGAGCAGTTTATGGGTAAGATAGGCTTCGATCAGTTCCTAAGAATATGAAAGACGCTCTGAAATATGCAACCCTTCTTTTCATATACCTGACCCACCTCCTGCCAACTGCTCCCGTTGAGGCCTATGTCCTCAAAAGCGGCCATATCCTCCAGCTCATGGCCGCAGAACAGGGTGAAACCAAACATCTCAAAATCAACCAGCGCCTCACTGTATTCGATCCGTTCGCGGAGAGTGGCACGATCGTGTTGCCCGAGACGGTGCAATACAGTTTTCCCACGAGATTTCGTTCCGATATCAACGCCGAGTCGATCCAGCGGATCCATGTTGCGGCCGGACAGGCGGCTCTGACGGTGATTGACAACCGGATCGTGTCGGATACCGGGAGCCGCTTCGACCTATATAAAGACCTGCTCCTGATGCGTTCACGACCGCTGCTCGAAAAATATCTCGTCGCACAGGGCATCGATATCCGGATAACCAGTGTGGGCCGGTACAACGATATGCTGGCTTTCATCATTGGCGCGCAGTATCCCGATGATTCCGTTTCCCAGGTGTGGGTTGACAAAGTAACCTTCCGTCCCCTGCGCTGGCTGATCAAGACCGACGAGCCGCTGATCCGTGAGTTTGAGGTCCGCTACCTGCAGTGGCAGGCGATCGGTGACGGCTGGTATCCCTGGAAAATTGAATTCTATGAAAACCAGATGCTGGTGCGCCAGATTGAGGTCCGGCTGGTTTCACCGGAACAGGCGATCGCCTCGGAAGTCTATAATGTCCCGGTGCTGAGACAGCAATTTGCCGAGGCCATCAGTTCCCGGGAGCCGGTAGACGAACCACGGGAGAATGAAGTCCAGGATACGATTGACAGCTTTAAAAAGAGATTCAAATAACCGCACTATTTCTATGAGGGGAGCATAAATGGGATCCAAGTCCAAATTCATCTTTGTTACGGGCGGCGTTCTTTCATCATTGGGAAAAGGGCTCGCATCTGCCGCGATCGGGGCCCTGCTGGAGAGCAGCGGATTGCGGGTCACCATCCAGAAGCTCGATCCATACATCAATGTGGATCCAGGCACCATGAATCCGTTTCAGCATGGCGAGGTGTTTGTCACCGATGACGGTTCCGAGACCGATCTTGACCTTGGTCACTACGAGCGCTTTACCCACGCCAAGCTTGGCCAGGACAACAATTTTACGACCGGTAAAATCTACCACTCTGTCATCACCAAGGAGCGGCGTGGGGATTACCTGGGAGGTACCGTCCAGGTCATTCCCCATATCACCGATGAAATCAAGAACAGCATCAAACTGGTGGATGGTGAAGTCGATGTGGCCATCATCGAGATCGGCGGGACGATCGGTGATATTGAGAGTTTGCCTTTCCTGAAGGCTATCCGGCAGTTTAAGGCGGATGCCGGCAAGGACAACGTGCTCTATATCCACCTCACGCTTGTGCCGTATATTGCCACCGCGGGCGAAGTCAAAACCAAGCCTACCCAGCACAGTGTCAAAGAGCTACGCAGCATCGGTATTCAGCCTGATATTTTATTGTGCCGCACGGACCGTTACCTTTCCGATAGCCTCAAGGCCAAGATCGCCCTTTTCTGTAACGTGGGCGAGGATGCCGTCATCACGGCCAAGGACGTGGACTGTATTTATGAAGTACCGCTGATTTTCCATAAAGAGGGACTGGACACTAAAATTAAAGAGTTGCTGCACATCTGGACCCGCGAACCGAAGCTTGATGATTGGGAAGATGTGGTTCGAAAGTTCAAGGATCCGGCCGGTGAGGTCACCATTGCCATCGTCGGCAAATACGTGGATCTGACTGAATCCTACAAAAGTCTCAACGAAGCCCTCTATCACGGCGGTATGGGCAATGACGTCCGGGTGTACCTGGAGTTTGTCGACAGTGAAAAGATAACCGCCGACAACGTGGCCGACATGCTGGCGGGCGCCGACGGGATCCTGGTGCCGGGTGGGTTCGGTTCGCGCGGCATCGAGGGCAAGGTCTGTGCGGCGCGGTATGCGCGGGAAAACAAGGTACCGTACTTCGGTATTTGTCTGGGCATGCAGATCGCGGTTATTGAATTTGCGCGGCACGAGGCCGGGATGGACAAGGCCAACAGTGCTGAATTCGATCCAACGACCCCCTATCCGGTGATCTACCTGATGACGGAGTGGTACGATGAAAAGACCGATACCATTCAGAAAAGGGACGTCTCCTCGGAAAAGGGCGCCACCATGCGCCTGGGAGCCTATCCTTGTCGGCTGGCGGCCAATACCCTGGCCCGGGAAGCCTACCAGGAAGACGATATTTCCGAGCGTCACCGGCACCGGTATGAATTCAACAACGAGTTTAAAGAAGAACTTGAGGCCGCCGGCCTGATCATCAGCGGCGCTTCCCCGGATCGGGAACTGGTGGAAATTGTCGAGATTCCCGACCACCCTTGGTTTCTGGGGTGTCAGTTTCACCCCGAGTTCAAATCGCGGCCAAGGAAACCCCATCCCCTTTTCCGGGAATTCATCAGGGCGTCGGTGGCAAATCGCAAGTAGAAAATCCGCAGGCCCCATTAACCAATAACCAAAGCAGGGTCTATCCAGACCCTGCTTTTTTAATTCGTGACGACCAATCCTGTAGAGCTTCAATTTATGCCGAATGTTGACAGTTTTTTTCGGGTTCTCGGTTTTAACCGGCAAAGCCGGAACAACATGTGGTTTTCCCTGCGCCTCTGCGGCTCTGCGCGA
>Ga0126329_10000049_pt1 | contig 57709 bp, 49 predicted proteins | sample InaspJWI85metaG_FD_104915 | JGI IMG/M metagenome (GOLD analysis project Ga0126329, IMG submission 104915) | Marine gutless worms symbiont microbial communities from Oahu, Hawaii - Inanidrilus sp. 2 OAHU.JWI-85 metaG | ecosystem: Host-associated > Annelida > Digestive system > Unclassified...
CAGCCCCTCCCATCCGAAGTGGCTGCCGGCGACCTTAGCAATCTTACGGCCAAGATGCCCGCCAATACCATTGAGCTGATCCAGGCGGCCGCCCAACCGGAACCTGCCGCTGCGATCCAGATTGCGGACGGAACCGCCGCGGCAAATGGGCCCACATCCTCTGCAAAAGTAGCCTCCGCACCGGCAGCGCCGCATCCGGTTAGGATCAGGGCCCAGACCAATGTAAAGCCGATTCCCGATAGTGCAAAATCCGCCTATGCCGGCCCTGGCCCCGGACATTTACTGAGTCTCCTTTTAAAAATTTCAGCGGTCTTTCTCTCCTGTCTGGCCTTGCTGATATCGTATCGGACGTTTCAAATCGTGACCGCCACCGGTCGGACGACCTGACTATAAGCGGTTTGAACGATTCCCCGCAGCAAGCTGTGGGGAATCGTCCATCGTAACGAATTTTTCTGTTTCCGATTTGCGCGCATAGCCTGCAGCTTGCTGCAGGCTATGCGCTCGCTGATCGGCTCAAAGCCTCCCCGCGGGCCCTATCGTAAACCTCCGCTGGAACTACGGCTCATAGACTCAGTTGGGCGCCTTGCCCGGCGAAGCTACCAGAGCGTAGACGGGGCCTTGAATCCAATTGAAGGTTTTGAAACCACTTCTACGGTTCCAAAACTTTTGGGATGACTGCCCGATGACGACGACTGGTCATTTCAGGCTGGAAAAACATCGCGTTCATTGCTACCATATTGAAGCACAGATACGATCATTCAGGGTGGCTCGACAATATCTTTCCCGACATATGGCGGTCATGGTGGCAGAACATACCGAAAAACTGACGCGGTCCGATTTCAGGATTCTTTTTGTAGACGATGAAACGGAAATCTTAAGCATTGTCGAACAATACCTGAAAGGACACGGCTACCGGGTGACGGTGAGTGATAATGGGGCCAGAGCGCTGGAACTGACCCGTGATAAAGTATTTGATATCATTTTTACCGACCTGAAGATGCCGGAAGTCGGCGGCTTGGACCTGCTCCGCTCGGTCAAGGAAAGCAGTCCGGAAACAGAAGTGATCATCCTGACCGGCTATGGCACGGTTGATTCGGCGGTGGAAGCCCTGAAATTGGGCAGCTACGACTATCTGCAAAAGCCGATCGAGTTTGAGCGCCTGAAAATAATGATCGACAGGATCATCGAGAAACAAACCCTCCAGAAAGAAAATATCCTCATTAAAAAACGCCTGCGGGATCGCTACCAGTATGACGGTCTGGTCGGCGCCAGCGAAAAAATCCGGGAAATTTACACCATCGTCGACCGTATCAGTCAAGCCAGCCCGACCGTGTTTATCCAGGGCGAAAGCGGCACCGGCAAAGAGTTGGCCGCCAATGTCATCCACCAAAACAGCGACCGCAAGGACAAGCCTTTCATCGCCGTCAACTGCGGTGCGATTGTGGGCAACCTGCTGGAAAGTGAGTTGTTCGGACATCTGAAAGGGGCCTTCACGGGGGCTATCCGAGACAATGTGGGCTTGTTCAAGGCTGCTGACGGAGGCACTATTTTCCTGGATGAAATCGCCGAAATAGAAGCTTCCTTACAGGTAAAACTGCTCCGGGCCTTGCAGGAACGAAAAATCCGCCCGGTGGGCGCGGCCCACGAAAAAACGGTGGATGTCCGCGTCATCGCCGCCACAACCAGGATACGGATGTTCTGCTGCGTAAGAACATTATGCGCGAGGACCTTTTTTACCGGTTGAATGTCATCAACATCCGCATGCCGGCCCTGCGGGAAATGCGGGCGGATATCCCTCTGCTGGTCCGTCATTTTCTAAATCGGTTCAACACGCGCAGTCAAAAAAGAGTCCAGGGCATCTCCCCGGAAGCGCTGGATTGCCTGGACCGCTACCACTGGCCAGGCAATGTCCGCCAGCTTGAGAACGTTATCGAACGCGCCTTTGCCCTGGGGGTCGACAAAATTATCCAGGCGGAAGATCTACCCCTTGAAATCAGGGAAGCCGCCCCGCAAAGGATCGGCACCGACGAAATTCTCACCTTGCGTGACAACGAAATTGCATTAATCAAATCGGCCCTTCTGAAGACCAGCGGCAACCGGGCCAAGGCGGCAAAACTATTGGGTATCAATACATCCACAATTTACCGCAAAATTGAAAAATATCAGATCGAATAATATGGCCGTCTCACCCCTGGAAACATTTTATTGGCTCAAAGACAACGGGACCTATCTACGTCTCAGGATTCCCGGACGTTCTTATGAGCGGCTGGTCGTTGTATCCGCTATTCAAACCGACGCGAGCAAGCCCCTGCTGGTCATAGATTGCCCGGACGGCCTGACGGATGTGGTTTCCGCCATGGATGAGTTGCGCCTGGATTTTGAATTTACCGGCAAAGATGAACTCGGCTACCGTTTTTCGGTGACCCAGGCCGCGGTAAAGGGTGACACATTCATGGTTTCGGTTCCCGCCGACCTGCAACGCGTCCAGCGCCGGAAAGACTATCGGCTCACGGCCCCGCTGGGGGCCGTCTTCTATCTAACCGTCGGCGACCAGCGCAAACGCATAAAAATGCTGGATCTCAGTGCCAGCGGTACCTCCGGCATTCTCATCAGTCTCAAGAGCGGCACCCCGCAGCCACCGCCTATAGAGATCGGTCAAACGCTCTTCAACCTGAAACTGGAACTTCCCGTTGAAGATACCCCTACGCTTATCCCGATCCGCGAGTGCGAAGTCCGCCGGGTTGAGGATCTGCCCCAGCGCGGTCGTTATCGCCTGGCGGTCTTATTTACAGTCATGGATGCCGAGCACCGGACCATCTTGAAAAAGTACCTCTATGACCAACAGCGCTACATGCTGAAAATAAGACAGCAGCGTCAATAGACATTAACGAAAAGCGGCTGTATTCAATGCCGCCCATCTACCTCGCTTAAGAATACAGAAATATGACTTTTCAATAATATCTTATTATTATTTTTGATCTTTTCTAAAAACAGAGTCGTCAAATAGTCTTTAAAAAATTGCGAAAATTTAAAAGAGCTGATGAAAACCTCAAAAAAGGCCCCTCATTTTGATGATAACTAAAAATGCATAAAACACCCTGGCGGCATAACATGTTTAAAAGCCGGCTAAAGTGACTTTTGGAGAAACTACCAAGTTTGTATAGATCACATAACTAATTGATAATCCGGTAATTTTTTGTATACTCAAAAAATCTTACAAAATTGCGGAGAACCTCAAATAACTAAATCTTACAAAAAACGCGCAAGCAACCTAATAAATAGTTATGTCGCTTTGGAAAAAAACTTCACTTAAGGAAAGTAGAGACTGCAATCATGAAGCAATTTGCTAAAAAAATTATCCGCCATTTGCAAAGAGTTCAATTGAATTTACGTGGTGAAATTGATGCAAAACGTTTGTCTAAAATGTTTCCTGAATTAACAAACTATAAGAGGCTTTTACAGGCAGACGGATTTCATCTAAAATCTGCATACGATAGATATATTTCAGATATCTCTACAATGGATATGGCTGTGTCATGGGAAACATCCAATTTTTTATATACCATCGCAAGAAAGAAAAGGCCTAGGAAGATTCTAGACTTGGGAAGTGGGTTCAGTTCTTATGTGTTGCGGTCATACTCCTTGAATGTTCAGAATAAAGCACTTGTTTACTCAGTCGATGACAATGACCTTTGGTTAGAAAAGACACAATCATTTTTGGCAAATAATGGAATGCCAATTGATCGGCTAAGCACTTGGGCGCATTTTCAGAAACATAATCGTTACAAATTTGATCTAATCTTTCACGATTTGGGAAGTATGAAAATGCGTGCCAAATCTCTTCCTTTTGTACTAGGCTTATTAGAAGAAGGTGGGGTCGTCGTTCTGGATGACATGCACAAACGGGATTACCGGCCTGTTGCAAAAAAAGAAATAAGTAAAGCTGGGCTTTCATTGTATTCTGGGTACAAATACTCATTAGATGAAATTACGCGTTTCTCAGAGGTTGCGATCGATGACATAACACCGCGCTCCACCTGACCGCTATTCCGCTACGCTTCATAGTGACAGGTGAGCTTAATCGTTATAGACTTTTTTATTGATCATAACATTTTTCAGTTTTTAAAAATATAGATTGTGGTGAAAAATCATGCGCAACCCTAAGAAGACGTTAGAAGCGATCTATAAAAAGTTGACAACAGGTCTCAAAAGAGAACCGCAGGAATTCATATATATTAATCAAGCTGCACTGCATGAGCATTTTAAGGCAACTACCGGAATGAATCGGGTTCCTATTAGCTTTAGCGAATCGATAGATGCGTCTGCAGGAGTTAAAATGTTTGGGTTTCAGATAGGAACCGCTGGAGGAGAAGCCACAAGCTTCAACCTCAGCGAGCCACACATGTTCGAAGCTTTAGAACCTCATCTACGAGAAAAATATCCTGAATTAAAATGTGAAGAAGACGTCATTTCCACGCTGCAGGGATTTGGATGGCTGCAAGGTGGGTTTTATGGAATCACTTCCAGAACAAAGGGTAGTATCCAAGAATGGGACACTGAATATAATAAATATGTAAGAAAGGAAAGAATCACATATAGGAAGTATTATGGTCTGGATGTTAAAAGTCACATGGTCACGATTCTCTGTGATACGCAGTGGTTCTCTCCATTCTATCGTTTCCTTTCTACAGACACTGACATCTATCAATATGACTTAAAAGTTGAAATCCTTGGATATAATTCAGGTGTGGTCAATTTCGATCGTTTTAGCACAGGTAGAAGTCTTGTTTTTGTCCCCACGATAATTCTATATAGAGATGAGCGTACTAAAGAGGCTATGGCGGATATGATTAAAGCAAAAAATAAAGGTGAACTCTCCAGCATGTTCGGACTATCAAAATCGACTCGTGACCGCTTAAGGGGACGTCCCAATGATTGATATTTCACTATGAGAGCTAAAATGAATACAGCTGAGAAGTTACTTGCTCAAATTTATGAAAAGTTAGACAAAGGTCTTCAAAGAGAGCCTGAGGAATTCATATATTTAAATAAGGAATCTTTGTATGAACATTTTAAGACAGCTACTGGAATGAATCGGGTTCCCGTCAGCTTTAGTGAATCAAGTGATACATCGCTGGGTGCTGGGATGCTAGGATTCCAAATAGGAGCATCTGGAGGCGCAGCCACTAGCTTTGAACTTAGCGAGCCACACCTGTTTGAGGCTTTAGAACCGCATCTCCGTGAAAAATATCCTGATATCACCAGTGAAAAAGAAATCATTTCCAATCTTCAAGGGTTTGGATGGCTACAAGGCCAACTGCGCTGGCTTCGTGTTGGACCAACCCCACTGGAAGGAGGGGTGATTGAGGATAGAACCTTTCTAATATTGCACTTAAAAGATATCCCTCTAACTATAGTCTGCGACGATAAATATTTTTCGCCATTCATGCCTTTTCTTTACAACGATATATCTGAATTCAATATTGATTTAAATGTGGAGGTCTTCGGTTTCAACACAGGCGCTTTGAACGTATTCTCAACACAAGCTCATCCAAGATCCGGGAAAAGTTTAGTTATTGTTCCTACGGTGATTTTTGCCAAAGATGAGAGGACCAAACAGGAAATAGTAGATAGCTTGCGCGAGATTAAAGCCCTAAAAATATTCTGAAAAGTTAAAGGCACGAGGTTTGACCTCGGCACGGAAGAAAATGTGGGGTCGCATCATAAATATTAAATGTTGATATCAAATATTTAATATTTAAGATGCGACTCCTTTAGTTTAATGAAAAATGATGAAAAGGAAGCTGTAGACAGGCCTGGTAGATCATTGGTCTACATTGAACTTATCAAATTTATTGAAGCCAAGATGAAAGAGACAAGGTCCACTGTCCAACATATCACGGGTGCAGACGCGCAAAGCTGCGCTGCACAGTTCAACCGTTATTCCAAGATACACAGCAGCCAAAGATGAATCAAACGATACAAAAAGCAGTGGATGCATATGGTGGCCAAGCGCTGTGGAGGCGCGCAAAAGCCATTGAGGCAGAATTCAGCGCCAATGGTTTAGCTTTTTTGCTCAAACGGCGACCTCCTTTTAATCATGCCAGGGCTATGCTTGACATCGCCCGCCCAATTTGCAGAATCACTCCTATTGGAAAAGTCCCAAACAGCACAGGCATATTGGAAGGACCAAATGTGCGTCTTGAAGACAATCATGGAGAGGTAATTAAAGAACGACTAAATGCTCGTCAATATTTTCCTGGGGGACGTCGGATCTTCTATTGGGATGATCTGGATATGGCCTATTTTGCCAATTATGCGATGTGGAATTACTTGACTTTACCTGCTCTCCTCTTACGTAGCGATATCATTTGGAGAGAAATTTCAGAAGGTTTCCTCGAAGCGACATTCCCGCGCGAATTGCCAACCCATAGTCAAATACAATATTTTAGATTCGATCTGGAAACCGGTCTTTTGCTCCAGCATGATTATACTGCAAAAGTGATTGGCCGTTTTGCAAAAGCTGCCCATGTTGTTTTAGCTCACTCCCAAAGTGAAGGCATAACATTCTCATCGCATCGGCGAGTCACGCCTCGATCTTCAAAAGGGAAAGCAATGCGTGGGCCAACTCTTATTGAAATTTTCATGCACAAGTTCTCTGTAAAGGAATGAGACGGTATCTCCAGTCGGTGTAGGGGACCGGCTATCGCCATCCGCTAACCACGTCGTTGGTGGAGAATGAACGCCCCGAGTTCAGATGTATCGCCCTTATGAAGGATACTGAGTGTGAAATCTGCCTGTACCGCATTTTTGCTGTTGCTAGCTGCTTGGGGTACATTTACCTCACACAGGCTATTCTCCGTAAAGCGCCCCTGGTCTCGACATACATGGTTGTCCTTTTTCTGCATAGTCCTCCTTGTTGGCGGATCACTTTCAAGCGGCACTGGCTTACTGACCGGTCATTTCGCTCCGTGGATGCTGATCCCTATTGGCATAAGCTACCTCGCCATGCTGCCTTTGCCATGCTACTTTTCATGGGTTACAGCGACGAATCGCCGGCGGGCACTACGCAATGCGACTTTCGTTGTGCTTGCGACGTTGCTTTTGGTATTGGGCTTTGGCATCCTACCACTTTCGGCAGCTGGACTATGAAGGAGGGCGCATCTGCACAGAGGCTCGTTAATCGTTGTAATAAACGCCGCAACAAGGGTCTGGAAACGGCGCTGCATAGCGCGTCTCAGACCAAACGCTGAACTTAACCGATAAAGAGAGAGATCAATGAAAAATCAAGATTCCAAAGCTCACCCCATCTATCTCGATTATAATGGTACCACACCGCACGACCCCGAAGTCGTGGCAGCCATGCTGCCATTTCTGGAATCCGAGTTCGGAAACCCTTCCAGCGCGCACTGGTTCGGCACCCAACCACGCGAAGCGGTTGCCCGTGCCCGGCAACAGGTAGCCGACCTCCTTGGTTGTGCGCCAAAGGAGGTCTTTTTTACTTCCGGGGGCACGGAGTCCAACAACCATGCGATCATGGGTATCGCCCGGGCCCTGAGAAACAAAGGGCGTCATATTATCACCAGCACCTTTGAACACCCGGCTGTTCTGGAGGTCTGCCGTCACCTGGAAAAGGATGGCTTTGAAACCACGCATGTCCCCGTGGATCAGGAAGGGCTGGTGGACCCGGCCGATGTCATCGCGGCCATCCGACCGGAGACCATTTTGATCACCATCATGCACGCCAACAATGAAGTCGGTACCATTCAACCCATTGCCGAAATCGCCGCCCAGGCACGGCAGCGGGACATTTTCTTACACACCGATGCGGCCCAGTCCGTGGGCAAGATTCCCGTGAAGGTCGCTGATCTCGGTGTGGATTTGCTTTCGGTGGCCGGACACAAGGTCTACGCCCCCAAAGGCATCGGCGCGCTCTATGTCAGAAAAGGCGTGCAGCCTGAAAAATTTTGTCACGGAGCCGGTCAGGAAATGGGTTGGCGGGCCGGGACTGAAAATGTCCTGGAAATCGTGGGGCTGGGCAAGGCCTGCGAAATCGCCGCCCGCGATCAAAAGCACAACCGCGAACATATGCGCATGCTCAGAGATCGCCTGCATGCCGGGCTGGCGGCTAGCGGCGGGGAGACGCGGCTCAACGGTCACCGGGATAAACGCCTGCCCAATACACTCAGCTTGGCGTTCAAAGGAGAAGATGCCAATCTGATTCTGGCCGCCATTGCCCCCCAGGTGGCGGCTTCACCCGGTGCGGCCTGTCACTCGGATGCAGTCGCCGTTTCCCATGTGCTGACTGCAATGCAGGTGCCGCCGGAGTGGGCCCGCGGTACCATCCGTTTTTCGGTCGGTAAAATGACCTCAAGCGCGCAGATCGACCAGGCCACAGAGATTATCTTAAGGGCGGTTCTTGACGGCCACCGCGGAAAAAGTGCGCAAAAGAATGGATCGCTTTAAATGACAGTACATTAACCAAGCCCGTATATTCTTGCGGCAGCCCAGGTCGCAGGCGAACCTCAAAAATAACTTTTCTTGGCGGCATCAACCAGGGGTAAATTGTCAGACTGATCCTTGAATCCAAGCCTGATTTTTGGTATATCTGCATAGCTAAAAATCAGCAAAATTAACTTTATCTAAAACTTGCGTTTCAAGGTCAGACGAACAAGCAACCCTTGGCCCTATTTTCACCGCCTGGTCGTCCCCTCCGACCCATCGACCAGCATTGGGACCATGATAGAATGCCTTGTATATTCTGCTTCTTATGGAATATACAGATTGATTCTGGATATGCTTGATGTTCGGTTCAAGCTCACATGGCTTGGTTTTCGTCATTTCCAAGCAGCACGGGCAGGGTAATCACGCACGTTGCCGCTTGGTGAATATTCGTTTAAAATCTCTACCTTTGAACCATATCTTCTATGGAGCACACTCTCATCTCTAAAGCGCGACATTTAGGGTGGCTGAACCTACCGGTTTTACATCCAATACTGTTCAATTTGATCGAGTCGTGCGACGCTGGGGACGGGAGTGAAACCCGGCTTCTTAAAATAATTGCGGCAGATCCGGCGCTTGCTATGCAAACCCTTAAGGCGGCCCGGTCAATCCAGAGCGACGATGTGCGGTTGCCCTTGCACCTGGATCAGGCCGTCGCCCTCCTCGGCGCGGAAAACCTCAAACGCCTGGCCATTCGGATGCTCACATTTCAAAATGGCCATCCCCGGCTGGATACTGACCCGGTACCAACGCGATTTTGGCATCATTCCCTGCTGTGCGCCCATATTGCCAGTCGGTTTGCCGTACAGCTCGGTTTCAGTTCATCCAACAACGCCTACCTGGCGGGTCTTCTGCATGATGTGGGCAAAATACTCTATGGGTCGATCACCGCCGGTAACCGGCAGAGCAATCTGGAAAGTACCGACGATCAGCCACCAGATCATTGTGAGTTGGGGGCCCAATCCGTCTATGCATGTTGTGGACAACGGCATATCGCTGAAGCGATCAGGTATCACCATGAGTCAGAAGAACGCCTGCGGGACGCTTTTCCACTGGTAAAAATAGTCCGCCTGGCAGATCTTCTCAGTCATGACATCAACGGTGACAGGGCCAGCGTTTATAAAGCGGCGGCAACCCTGTTTGATTGGGCCCCGCAAGCGATAGATGGGGTTGCCACGGCTGCTGTCGAGGAAACACAAAAAATTGCCAGCGCCTACGGTATAACGCCCCGCCCCGAACCCACCGACGAAAGCGCCCCCCTGGACTTGGGCGTGCAGGGGACCCTGGCAACCGAGATCGCGCGCGTATCGTTGTACGCCGGGGTCTTTGATCAACTGCTCCACGCAGTCGATGTCCAGGCAGTGTTGCAAACTCTGGGAGATAGCATTCAGATCGAATTCGGCCTGCCGCGACCGATCTTTTTCCAACACTTAAAATCTAAAAATTGCCTTGCCGGTTGGGTCTGGCGAGCAGACGGCCGGCCTGAATATGACCAGGAATTGCTACTGGAAACGGAAAAAGGGATTGGGCTGATAGCGGCCGCCTTCAATGACCAGCGTCCCCGGCACACGCTCGAATCCCCTCCCCCCACGGCATTAAGCCTGGCGGACGAGCATGTACGCCATCTGTTGGGGACCGGCGAATTGTTGTGCCTGCCGGTCACGGGCCGCCAGGCAATATTGGGGCTGATGATTTTGGGATTTGACGCCGACCAGCTCCAACTCACAGATCATATGCTGAGTATTTTGATTAAAATTACCAGCAGCGCCGGTGCGCGCTTGGATGACCTGCTGGGCGCCAACGTGCCGGTGGCGATCGAGGGGCGCAATGAAAAAAGCCAGGATCTCATCACCCGCAAAATGATCCACGAGGTAAACAATCCCCTGGGCGTTATCAAAAATTACCTGGCGGTCCTCAAAGTCAAGCTGCCGGAATCGCATCCCGTCCAACAGGAAACCGCCATAATCTCAGAAGAAATCAACCATATTAAGCGTATCTTGTCCCAATATGCCGATGTGGCCATCGGTGCTAACAGTAGTGAGCATGTCGATGTAAATAACCTCATCACAGAACTGCTCACCCTCATGCAAAAGACTTTGAACCCCGCTCCCGAACTTACATTTGAAACCCGGCTGGATTCAGCTCTACCGGTTTTCTCATCGAACCGGGGCAAGCTAAAACAGATTATTCTGAATCTTCTTTTAAATGCGGCCGAAGCCATGCCCGGCGGGGGCCTGGTTCGGATTCAAACGCGTTATGTCCCGGTCCCGTTTAATGGGCCCGAATCGGGCCGGCCGGCGGAGGGCGATAAGGTCCACATCATCATTGCCGACAATGGTCCTGGCTTGGGTGCGGAATTGAAAGCCGGTCTCTTTCTGCCTATTGACACCGGAACCACAGACCAACAACCCGGTCTGGGCCTGTCGATCGTGAACAGTCTTGTGCGGGAACTTAACGGTACCATAACCTGTGATTCCTCAGAAACCAATGGGACGCTGTTTACCATCATTTTGCCTTTATAAACTGAAACATTAACCCGACTAAGATGGCAACCATGCATTACAACCAACAAATATTGATTGTCGATGATAATGCCCGCATGACCGACAGCATCGAAACGCTTTTACAGAGCTGCGGCTATCAAACCCTTGCGGTCAACGACCCTGATAGCGCCGTTGAGTTGATTTCCACCGGAAAGTATGAACTGGTGCTCCTCGACTTGCATTTGCCGGGTAAAACCGGCTTTGAGATTATGGAAAAGGCCAATAGCGGCCAACGCAGAATGGAGTTTATTATTATAACAGGTGACCAGGCGACCGATGCGGCCATAACGGCGCTGAGGAAAGGCGCCTTCGACTATCTCCACAAACCCTTTGAGCCTGAAGAACTCGTCAAGCGGATGGGCAATGCGCTGAATCAGGTTCGCCTTAAATCAGATCAGGAGGCGGCCAAGGCAGCCCTGCAAAAAGCGCATGGTGAACTGGAACAAAAGGTCAATGAACGAACTGCAACCTTGCAAAGCACAAATAAACGTTTAAGTGCCGAAATTGATAATCGGTTGCGCGTTGAACAACAATTGAGAGCCTCCCAAAAGCAGTACAGTACCCTTATTGATAACTCACCTGACATTATCTACATGCTCGACGAAGAGGGAAATTTTAAATTCGTCGGCGGTGCGGTTGAGAGCCTCATTGAATTTCAACCTGATGAGCTGGTGGGCCGCCACTACTCATCGATTTTCCGACCTGCCGATCTGCCGAAAGTGATCCATCGTTTTAACGAGCGCAGAACCGGCATTCGTTCAACACGGGAATTTGAGATATCGATTCCCGCGAGAAGACCGTTGCCGCGCGCCAACGGCAACGGTGCTTCGATTTTTGAGTTGTATGCCGCCGGCATGTATCAAGAAAAGGTACCATCACAAGAAAAAGAGTTCGTTGGCACTTATGGAGTCGCCCGGGATGTCACTGCCCGCAAACGAACCGCCCGGGCCCTTAAAGAGAGTGAGCAGCGGTTTCGGGAACTCGCCGAACTCCTACCGGAAATCCTGGTTGAGTTTGACCGCGAGGGTCTCATCACCTTCTTCAACATGAAAGCCATCGAATCCACCGGTTATTCACCGGTCGAGTTGCGACGGAATTTCCCGGCTACCCGGCTGGCCATTGCAGAGGATCAAGATATTTTTGCGGCCGATCTTGAAAAACTGATGTCCGGAAAGACGCTGCCGAACGAGGAATACACGCTGCAACGTAAAGACGGGACCACCTTTCCCGTGATCATGCGCTCGACGCCGATCACGAAGCGGGGTCGGATAATCGGCGGCCGTTCATTATTGATAAATATCACTCGCATGGAAAAAGCCAAGGAGGCCCTGGAAGCCACCAAAGAAAATGCCGAGGCGGCCAATCAGGCCAAGAGCGAGTTTCTGGCCAATATGAGTCATGAAATAAGAACACCACTGAACGGCATTATTGGGATGAGTGAGTTGTTAAGCGGGACCGACTTAACTCAAAAACAACGCGACTATCTATCTTTGCTAAAGTCCTCCGGCAAAGCCTTGATGTTTCTGATAAACGATATCCTGGATTTTTCAAAAATTGAAGCAGGCAAACTAGACCTGGAGGAAATTCCGTTTACGATCGATCAGGTCATTGCGGAAGTCGCCCAGATTTTCAAAGATCAGATCAAAGAAAAAGAAATCGATCTGGTTGTGAATGTCGACGACTCGATCCCGCGGAACCTGGCAGGCGATCCCCTCCGCCTGCGTCAGGTTCTGGTCAACCTGGTATCCAACGCCGTTAAATTCACCGAACAGGGTAGCATTCAAATCAAGGCTGAAACCCGCCAGACGGAAACCGACCAGACTGAAGTGCTTTTCAGGATAGTAGACACCGGTATCGGTATCGACGCAGACATCCAGAATACGCTGTTTACCGCATTCACCCAGGCCGATGGATCCACTACCCGCCGCTACGGCGGCACCGGTTTGGGTTTGGCCATTTCAAAGCGCATCGTCAACATGATGGCCGGCACCATCTGGCTGGAAAGTGAGGTCGGCTACGGCAGTACCTTTTCATTTACGGTACAATTAAAAAATTTCGCCAATACCGCCGCTATCGATCAGGATCCGCGCGTCGGCGACGACCAACCCCAAGGGGGCGAGTTCCAGGATATCAACTTGTTGCTCGTCGAAGACAGCCTCATCAACCAGCGGGTTGCTTTCGAGATGCTGCGGAACGCCGGTTTGAAAGTTCAGACCGCCCTGAATGGCAAAGAGGCCCTTGCGAAGTTGGAAAAAAGGGACTTTGACATTGTTCTGATGGATGTCCAGATGCCGGAAATGGACGGATTGGAAGCAACCCGTCTCATACGCGAAAAATTGAAACTGTCCCGGATACCCATCATTGCCATGACGGCCCACGCCATGAAAGGCGACCGGCAAAAATGCCTGGCGGCCGGAATGAACGACTACGTGTCCAAACCCATCGATCCCAAGCAGCTTTTTGATGCGCTCCGCCGCAACTTGGAAATCGACACAAGCGACAGCCGCACGCCTTCCCAGCTAGATGATAGGGCTATTGACAATCCTAAGGGAATACCTGGCAATCAGGTGCCTGCGGAGGTATTGAATGTGCAGGAAGGCCTGGAACGGCTGGGGGGCGATCTTCAACTGTATATCACAATTATTGAAGAATTCCGGAGCCACCATGCCGACAGTTGTGGTCAATTCAAGGCGCTCATCGCGGCTGGCGACTACGAGGAAGCTGCCCGCGTTGCCCACACGCTAAAAGGCGCCTCCGGCAGTATCGCCGCCGTCAAGGTGGCAAAACTCAGTGCCGTACTTGAGCAGGCATGTCTTGATAAAGACCCGGAAGCCATTGACACCGGCCTTCCGGCCCTCGAAGTGGAATTGGAACAGGTCTTTCAGGCTGCCGAACGGCTAACACCGCAAAATTCTTGAAATTGGCGACCGGACTCAGCTTGCCGCCCATACTTTGCGGACGGTTAAAAATCCGCGAACTCTTCAGCCCGGTTCCGGTCCTCAGCGATAGCTGGCAAACCCTGCGTTTCGGGCTTATCGTGGGCCAGTTCGTCTTTTGGGGTACCCGGACCACCGGCAACTGATTCGGCTCGCTTCCGTCCGCTGCCGACAAACGCCAGCATTTCGTCAACCATGGCGCGCATCTGCCCGGCCTGGGCACTCATTTCTTCGGATGCAGCCGCCGACTCTTCCGATGTGGCGGCATTCTGCTGGACGACCTTATCCATTTCCGTGACGGCTTTATTGACCTGGCCGATCCCCTGGGCCTGTTCACTGGAGGCTGCCGCGATCTCGGCCACCAGTTCGCCGACTTTGGCGGCACTCTCCGCGACTTCACTGAAGGCCGCATTGGTCTGATTACCCAAATCTGTTCCCCCGGCAATCTTCTTCACCGTATCTTCAATCAGGTCGGCTGTATTGCGGGCCGCAACGGCTGACCGCATGGCCAGGTTGCGCACCTCGTCGGCCACCACGGCAAAACCGGCACCGGCTTCGCCGGCCCGGGCCGCTTCGACCGCAGCATTCAAGGCCAACAGGTTGGTCTGAAAGGCAATTTCATCGATGGTTTTGATGATTTTGGATGTTTCCTCACTGGCCTGGGAAATGTCGTCCATGGAGGCCGTCAGGGCCGACATGGAGCTATTGGCTTTTTGCACGACTTGATTGGCCACCTGCATCAACGCGTTGGCCTGCTCGGCATTATCAGCATTCTGGCGGGTCATCGCCGACATCTCTTCAAGCGAGGCCGAGGTTTCCTCTATGGAAGCGGCTTGTTCGGCGGAGCCAGCCGCCAGGGTCTGGCTGGAGGTTGAAATTTCGCTGGAAGCCGAAGCCACCTGTTCCGAGGATTCCGAAAAGCCCTTGATGATACGGTGCAGCGGTTTGGTTACGGAACGGACGGCGTATAGGGACAACCCGATGCCTACCAGTATGATGAAACCGCACAGCCCGTAAAGAAACGTAATGGTTTCATTTTTCTCCGCCACGGCCGCGGACTGCTTGGCGGCGATAACTGCGGCGACATCGGATTCTATTTTATCGGACAGGCGTTCGATATTATCGGCGGCCTTGTGCATGGCCGGCACCTGGGTCTGCATAGCCTTGTAGTTATCGGCCAGTTTGATAAAAGCCGCTAGATACCCCTTGAGGTCTTTGTCGAACTTGTCCATGTTGTCGGAATCCATGCCGGAGGTATAGGATCGTTCCACCATGCTTTCCGAGATGGCCTTCACCTTGGCGACCACCGCCTCGCCCTCACCTGCTCCCAGGCTTTTTTCATGGGTCCGCATGGTAAGAAACTCATTCATGAAGCCTGACATTCCCAGGGGTTTGATGATTGCTTCGAGACCCTGGGCTCTTCGGGTAATCTCACCGATGATGCCACTGGCCGTGTCGCCCTGGGCCTGGATAAGCCCGGCGACCGAACCGAAACCTTTATCGTAGGCGCCGATCAGCTTTACAATCTGGCGCGAATTGGCGGCGATCACAGTAAGACCCAAACCATCGGCCAGGTTATTCAAATCTTTGCTGCGCTTTTTTAGAGCGGCCAGAGATGTTTGCATCTGCTCCAGAGTGGCCGCCTCGCGGGTACGAATGAAATTGTTTTGTTGTTGTCGCACCATCAGCAGGTCTATCTTGATCTCCAGCGCCTCTTCCGCGATTTTGGCGCTTTCGGTAACCAGTTCGACAAATGTGTCGGTAATATGGGTCAGTCGGTAAACGGCCATGCCGCTCAACAGAACCATAAGAACCAATAAGCTCGCGAACGAAAGAACCAGTTTCTTACCAATTGTCATTTGCTTCATCAAACTTCTCCTGAATGCGCTAGTGTTTTCCATCCGATACGCCATACCCCTCTAAAAAGCGTTGGAGCACCAAGGTTTGAAGAAGGCAGGTGCACTTTTTATAGTTGCGGCCGGCATGCTATGATTTTTATTCAAGTTAAAGTAACTATCGGCCAGTTGGTACAGAACCTTGAAGAATTTTAGATTTTTACACCCGGTACCCCTTGCTGGCGTTGGATAGAATTGCAGCTGTCTGCCGGGGCGACCTTTATCTGGAATCGGCCATTGCGGACGATTACAGCCCTTACCAGGGCGGTTTAGGTAAAGGCTACCCCGACAACCAGATGATCATGGAATTTTACCCCGGAAAACAGTATGGGGATAACGACAGCAACTGGTGGGCGCCCACATTGTATTGCCTCATGAACATGGTGAATGCGGCCGGGTTTGAAGGGGTGGAGGGCTGGAAATTGACGGACAACCCCATAAAATTGCCCTTATGTCGTGGATTTGTCAAAGGAAAAAGAAGATAAGCTGAGGCGATTACAAATTAGACCCTGTATGGGGGGTGCGCGCCAATTGAAAAAGGGGTTACGGTATTAACCGTAACCCCTTGTTTTCATTATGGTCGGGAAGACTGGATTTGAACCAGCGACCCCAGCGTCCCGAACGCTGTGCTCTACCAGACTGAGCCACTTCCCGACACGGCTTGTGCTTTATTTTACCTATTCCTAAAAGTCAATAAGTTAATCTAATAATAGGTCAGTACTCGTTCACAATCAATCCGTATAGGGATTATCAAGCACTATCGTTTCATCCCTACCCGGCCCCACCGAGACAATCTGAATGGGCGTTGCCGCCAATTCCTGAATACGTTCCAGATATTTGCGGGCATTTTCCGGAAGATCATCATATGCACGGATCCCGGATATGTCTTCGTCCCAGCCCGGGTGGGTCTCATAGACCGGCTTACAGGCCGCCAGTACATTCAGGTCCGCGGGAAAGTGCTCCAGGCGTTGCCCTTCGTAATCATAGGCCGTGCAAATCTTGATTTCCGCCAAGCCGCCCAGAACATCCAGTTTGGTAATCGCCAACCCCGAAAGGCTATTGAGGCGGGCGGCGTTTTCAAGGATCACCGTATCGAGCCAACCACAACGGCGTTTCCGGCCGGTGGTGGCGCCGAACTCAACGCCCTTTTGCTGAATTGCAGCGCCGACGTCATCAAACAATTCGGACGGGAACGGCCCCTCGCCCACCCGGGTGGTATATGCTTTTACGATCCCGATGATATCGGTGATCTTGCCCGGGCCGACCCCTGATCCGCTGCAGGCATTCCCGGCCACCGTCGAGGACGAAGTGACATAGGGGTAGGTCCCATGGTCGATATCCAGATGGGTGCCCTGGGCACCCTCAAAAAGGACTTGCCCGCCGGATTGCATGCCATCGGACAGTACCACCGAGACGTTGGTGACATAGGGTGCCAGGCGCTCGGCATAGCTGCTGTACTCGGCCAGGATCGGCTCCAGCGCGAGGGTCTCGGCATCCATGTAGTGCTTCAAATAAAAGTTCTTCTCATCCAAAATGGTGGCCACCTTCTCCCGGAAGACCACCTGGTTCAATAGTTCGACGAAGCGGACCCCTCGCCGGGTGGCCTTGTCCTCGTAGCAGGGACCGATGCCCCGGCCGGTGGTCCCGATTTTTTTATCGCCTTTCATCCGTTCCCGGGCATTATCGATCGCCCGATGGTAGGGCATGATGAGATGGGCTTTTTCGCTGATCTTGAGTTTGTCCGGGCTCATGTCGACGCCCTTGGAGGACAGGTAATCGATCTCCTCCAACAACAAAGCCGGATCCACCACGAGCCCGTTGCCGATCAAACAGGTTTTACCCTGGAGAATCCCGGAGGGCACCAGGTGGCTGATGAACTGCTCCCCTTCCACCACCATGGTGTGGCCGGCATTGTTGCCGCCTTGAAAGCGCACGACCATATCCGCATGTTCCGCCAGCAAATCGACGACCTTGCCCTTGCCTTCATCTCCCCATTGGGTTCCTACGATAACGATGTTCGACACCTTTTTACTCCATGAAGTTGGTTTTAAGTTTTATGTGTTAAGTGTTACGACTGAGAAACAGAATCAATCAAACTTGATCGCCTTGCAAAAAACCATTTTTTAGCCTTTTCTCGTGTGTCAAGCTTTAGGTCGTTCCTTTATTGATATTTATTTTAGACCAAACACTTAAAACTTGAGACTTAACACGGATGAATTCGGTTTCCTGTGAATTCATCAGATTTATCTTCTTTCCCTAAAAAAAGCTTGGATGATTGCGCGGCACTTCTTCTCACAAATACCGGCAATGATTTCCGGGCGGTGATTGAACCTTTTGTTTTCTACAAAGTTGTAAAGGGAGCCCAAGGCACCCCATTTCGGATCCGGGGCACCATAGACAACCCGGGCCACCCGGGCATGCAGGATGGCGCCCATGCACATGACGCAAGGTTCGACCGTAACATACAAGGTGGTGTTTAACAACCTGTAGTTTTTGATCTTTTGGGCAGCTGTGCGCAGGGCCAAGATTTCGGCGTGTCCGGTAGGATCAGCCAGCGCAATGGTCCGGTTGTATGCTCTGGCCAGGATTTCGCCGGTCTGGGCGACCAGCACGGCCCCTATCGGAACTTCCTGGTTTTTGCCAGCCTTTTCAGCCTCTGCCAGAGCCGCCAACATCATCTTTTCGTGGGGACTTGCCATAGCAGAATTACCCATATTTCCTAATTCTTATTTGTTCAACAATTTATTGACAACCCCCTGCATTTGGCTTATGTAGCATCCCACTTCGCGTGCATGCGCGCCTGTAGCTCAGCTGGATAGAGTGCCGGACTACGAATCCGTAGGTCGCAGGTTCGAATCCTGCCAGGCGCGCCACAAATATCAAGGGTTTACGGTCTATCGCCGTAAACCCTTTTCAATTTGCGGTCTTAGAAAGAGCCGCGCTCAGCATTTCGCGGCTGGTCACGTACGGCATCCGCTGATCAGCTCTCAGTGCGCGGATACTCACTGTCTAATGGCAAAAAGATCGCAACAGTCGTCCCCTGCCCTACGCTACTGGTGATATCGATGCGGCCCTGATGATCCCGGATGATGCCATGGCTGAGGGACATGCCCAGCCCCAGGCCCTGCCCGACCTCCTTGGTGGAAAAAAACGGATCAAACACCTTTTCTAGGTCTTCTTTGCGGATGCCGGAGCCATTGTCCTTGATGCGGATAACGGCGTAGGTCGTACCTTCAACTATTTCCGCGGCCGTCATAATCTCGATCGATGGCGCCCCTTTCTGAACACCACCGGATACGGCATCAATAGCATTGTCAATGACGTTGTTGAACACTTGCATGAGCCGGCCGGCATGCCCCTGAACGGCCGGCAGTACGGCGTAGGTTTTTTTGATAGCGATCTTTTTCTTGTAGCGATTTTGTAGTAAAACGAGGGCGGTTTCGACGAGTTCCTCCAGGTGCGTGGCGCTCATTTTTTTTTCATCCGGCCGGGAGTAGATGCGTAAACTGTTTATGATATCAGCGGTACGCGCCGCACCCAAATTGATGTTGTCCACCAAACCGGATAGTTCGCCGGTCAGGGCATCGTAATCGATGTCGACTTTAAGACCGGCAATGCGTTCGCGTACGGCTGCATCCGGGCAGTCCCGGCTACAGGCCTCGAAGGCCGTGAGCAGCCGCTGAATGTCCTCCATGTCCCGGCTCAAGGCATGTGCGCTGGTTTTGATGAAATTAATGGGGTTATTGATCTCGTGCGCTATCCCGGCGGTCAGGACGCCCAGCGAAGCCATTTTCTCCGACTGCACCAGCTGGCTCTGGGTCGCCTTTAGTTCTGCGAGGGCTTTTTCCAGAAATTGACGCTTCTCTTTGAGTTGATTTTGGTAGTTCCTGATCTGCAGGTGTGTGGCAACCCTGGCCTGCACCTCTGCGGCTTGAAACGGTTTGGTGATATAGTCCAGACCGCCGGACAGAAAGGCCCTGACCTTATCTTCCGTTTCGGTCAACGCACTGATAAACAGCACCGGTATGGCCTGCAGACGCTTGTCGGATTTCAGGCGCCGGCATACTTCGAATCCATCCATTTCCGGCATGTTGATATCCAGCAGAATCAAATCCGGCGGATCGTTTTGCGCCGCTCGTAGAGCCAGCCGGCCATTGGGAGCCGGTCGCACCCGATAACCGGCTTGGTTGAGAATATCGGTCAGCAGGCCTAAATTAGCCGGCGTGTCATCGACAACAAGAATGGAACTTGGATGGATTTTATTCTCCATCAGAGGCCCCCTTGGGACACCCATATGCCGGCGGATTTGCTCCCGACCAGCCCTGTGCTGATCATCCGGGGAGATCAACCCCGATCCTCCGACGCATCCAAAACCTCACGAATTACCGCGGCAATTTCACTTTTAATCACCGGCTTCATGATGACCCTGCGCACGCCGGACTTGGCTATCTCCAGGCGGTTCACCATTTCGCTGAAACCGGTGCACATGACAACCGGTATAGCGGGCCTTTCCGCCAGAATGGCTTGGACCAGTTCAAAACCACTCATGTGGGGCATGGTCATGTCGGAAATGACCAGGTCATATGCATCCGGATTTTCTCGAAACGCCTTCAATGCCTCCCGGCCGTCCGTAAAGCCGGAAACACGATAGCCCAGGTTTTCCAGGATCTTTTGTTCGACGCTGACAATGTCGCGCTCATCGTCGACCAGGATGATCGCTTCGGTACCGCCCACAATTGGTTGGTCCTGGCGACCGATCGCTTCCGTGGGCCGCTCGACAAACAGGGGCAGATAGACATTGAAAGCCGTGCCCTGCCCCGTTTCGCTATAAACCTTGATTGCGCCGGCATGGCTTTTAATGATGCCGTGCACCACGGACAACCCCAACCCCGTGCCGCTTTCCATCCGTTTGGTCGTAAAATAGGGATCGAAAATGCGTTCGATAATATCATCCGGGATACCAGGGCCGGTGTCACTCACCACAATACGCACATACGGCCCGGTCTTGAGTTCCATAAACTGCGGCTGATCGTCATCGGTGAGCGTAACCTCACTGACGGCAACCTCGATGCTGCCCCCCTGATCTTGCATGGCCTGGGAAGCGTTGGTACATAGATTCATCATCACCTGGTAGACCTGGGTCGGGTCGCCCATGACGGCCCCGCAGTTCTGATCGACTTGCTGACTCAGCTCGATGCTGGCCGGAAGGGAAGCCCGCAACAATTTCAGGGCCTCCTTTACGATCGGTTGAATCTTGAGGGGCTTTTTTTCATGTTCCTTTTCCCGGCTGAACGTCAAGATCTGCGCTACCAGATCCCGTGCCCGCAGGGCCGCGTTCAAGATACCGTCCGCATTGTGGCTGGGCTCGCTCGTGGGTGCGGATTCCATCTTGATAATTTCCGCATATCCGATAATGGGGCTCAGGATATTGTTGAAATCGTGGGCGATGCCACCGGCCAGGGTGCCCAGTGATTCCATTTTCTGGGCCTGCCGGAGTTGCGCGGCCAAGCGCTCTTTGTCTTGCTCGGCCTTTCTGCGCTGGGTGATATCGATGCCCACCGAAAGCGTCCCCACGATCTTCCCATTCTCTGTCATTTCACGGTTGCTCCAGGAGATAATCCGCTCCGTGCCATCTTTGGCTAGAATCGGATTTTCAAAACCATGGGGAAATCCGCCCTCCATGAGCCGCTCGAATTCCGCCCACACTTCGGGATACAGATCGCGCGGCACCACCCGTTCAAACCAGCTATGCCCCACTAATTCACTCGCCTGATAACCGGTCAGTTCCTCAACCATGGGGTTGATGATCCGGACGCAGCCATCCTGATCCAGGCCTATGATCATGGCATTGGCCGTCTCCAACAGGTTTTCGGCAAAACCCCGCGCCTCCTGTGTCTCCCTTTCGGCCTGCTTCAGTTCAGTTAGCTGGTTGCGCAGCTGTTGTTCTCGTTCGCGCAGGGACTGGTATAGCGCTTCATTCTCTATCTTCAGGTAGTACTTGGCCAACCCGTTTTCGATACGCGCCTTGAACTGGGGCACATCCAGTGGTTTTGAAAAGTAGCCCTGCAGCTGGCCATCATTGAGGGCGATTACCAACGGATCGAAATCGGTAAAGCCGGTCAACATAAACCGCAGCATATCAGGGTACGCATCGGCCAACCGTTCCAGCAATTCACTGCCGGTCATCTCTGGCATGCGTTGATCGGTGATGAGGACCTGGATGGAGTGCGCTTTCAGGATGTCAATGGCGTCTGCGGCAGAATTGGCCAGATGGACATCGTAGTCGCGTCGGAAGGCGGCCTTGAAACCGGCCAGGTTTTCAAGGTCGTCATCCACATAAAGTATGGTCGCCTTTGGTTTTTGAGGTGCTGTCGTCATACCGTCTCCCTTCTCATACAGGCCTGTTGGGTGGCAATTATAGTCCTGTCGATTTCTCGTTCCCAACGATCATGTTTCTCAGCGCAACGATCCGATCGATCTTTATGTCCCTGCCTTTGGGGACGCTTTGGGTGGGTGTTGCCACCAACCGTATATCTTATGGGGTGTCCACCCATAAACGCCCCAAAGCATCGAAATCATAGCGTTCGACCAACTTCTGGATATAGCCCGCTAGGCCGGGATCAAGTTTCTCCACCCGCATCACCAGCTCTTTCAGGCGATCCACTTCAAGGTTAATAGTGGCTTCTTTCAGCCCAAATAACAGGGGCGGCGGCAATTCGGCAACCGCCTTAGCTACATCTTCGCGCGGGAGTTCGAGCTCCTCCTTTTTCGTCTCCGGATCGATATCTGCGTATACATACGCAACGTTTAGATATTGGCGCAGGGTCTCCAGGATCTCCGCTTCTTTAAACGGCTTAGCGATAAAAGCATCCGCCAGACCCGGCTGCAAAATTTCCCGGCGCTGGTTTTCAAGGGCGCTGGCGCTCACAGCGATAATGATGGCCTTGGATTCTGCACGTACCGCGGTCTGCAGTTTACGTTCATCTTCGAAGGTGCGAATCCTTTTGGTGGCTTCGATGCCATCCATGACCGGCATGCGTATATCCATTAAAACCGACTGGGGCCGCCATGCGGCGAACCGTTTCACAGCCTCCCTGCCGTTGGCGGCCGGCCGTACCTGATACCCCACGCGGACCAGCATTTGGGTCAAGATATCCACGTTGTGCTCACGGTCATCCACGACCAGGATGCGTGGGGGCGCCTGGTCGTCTTTGAGATGCAGGATCGTACGTTGATCGGGCTGATCGGTTGCGACAGCAACAGGTGCAACCGCACGTGCGCTGAATGAAAACCGAAAAAGACTGCCCTGTCCCGGTTGGCTGCGAATGGTTACATCACCGCCCATCAGCCGGGCGTACTGCTGGCTGATGGACAACCCAAGGCCCGTCCTTCGGACATGCGTCCGCTCTCAGTTTGTTCGAACGCACCAAATATGGCTTCTTGTTGACTTAAGGGAACACCGAAACCGGTGTCGGCCACCTTGAAGGATAGATTGATATCTCCATCAGGCGGTCGCGACGTAGACAAATCATCAGTGCCGTAACCAGCCTGCAACCGAATTTCGCCGGCCTGGGTAAACTTCACCGCATTACCCAGCAGGTTGATCAGCACCTGACGAACCTTGCCTTCATCCGCCTCCACGAATCGCGGCAGATCCGCCTTTTTATCGATTAAAAAATCCAGCCCCTTCTCGCTGGTCCGTACCCGGAACATCAGTTCCAGATCGTCAACCAACGCATACAGATCAAAGGGTGCCGGGTTGACTTCGATATGCCCGGCCTCGATCTTGGACATTTCCAGAACATCATTGATCAGGGCCAGCAGGTGATCACCGCTGCGGTTGATGATCTCTATATTCTTTTTCTGATCCGCCGCCAGGGACGCATCGTGCTGCATGATCTGGGAGTATCCCAGGATGGCATTCATGGGTGTTCGGATCTCGTGGGACATGTTGGCCAGGAAAACACTTTTGGCTTTATTGGCGGTTTCGGCGGCGGTTTTCGCTGATTCTGTTTCGGTGTACAAACGGGCATTTTCGAGCATAATGCCAAGATTGTTGGCAACCGTACTCAGCGTGCGGATATCAGATTCATTGAATCTGTCGGGTTCCACGTGTTGAATACTGAGGACACCCAGTGCCTTTCTACCGGACATAATCGGAACGCCCAGATACGACTCGCTATTTACCGAATTCGGGTCCAGGACAACACCGGATTCCTCCTGTTCCTGCAAATTGGCACACAAAAGAGCTACGGATGTCTGGAGAATTTTTGAGGTCAACCCTTCACCGACTTTCAAAGGCCTGCGCGTTACATGTTGCCCCTCGGACCTGAAATAGGGAAACACTATTTCTTGATTCGGTTCATCCAGCAAGGCAATGTAGACAATATTGGGCTGCACAGACTCAAAAAGTGTATCTCCCACGAGGTCAAGCATCTTATCCAGGTCCAGTTGTTCGGTGAGGGCTTTTCCCACCTGGTTGATGATTTTAAGTTCCGCATTTTTCTGGCGGGTTTTCGCCAGCAGGCGCGTGGCCTCCCGGGTAGCAGCTTCGGCGTCAGACTTGGCATTTTTAAGTTCATCCTGGAATTGTTTTTGTTCGCGAATGTCCCGGATGAACGCGATAAAGTACTCCTCACCTTCATATTTCAGGGATTTGGCAGCAATCTCCACCGGAAACTCACTGCCGTCTCTGCGCCTCCAGATCGACTCGAAGGTCATCTGCGTCTTTCGTCGCATTTGTGCACAGAAGGCTGGCCAGGCCTCTCGCGTGTGGATTGGATCGAAGTCAAATACCGACTGCCGGAGCATCTCTACATTGCTGTAACCCAGCAACTCGCAGACCTGCTTGTTGACATAGACCAAGGCAGCCGTATCGGCGTGCAGCCACATGATGGCATCCGGCGCGTTGTCAAAGGAAAACTTGGAAAAGGCCAGTTCGCGATTGAGCGCTTCGGCAGTTTCTTTGGCTTCGAGCAATTTTGCCTCATAGCGTTTTTGTTCGGTAATATCGGAAAAGGCGATCACCAGGCCGCCATCCGGCAGCGCGTTGCTGTGCACGCTGAAATTGCGTTCGTCACCGAACGAAATTTCGGGGACGCCTTGGCCCGACCACAATGTTTCTACCCGCTCGGTTGCCAATTCATGTGGATCGCCCGCACCATAGACCCCCCTTTTGGCCAATTCGTAGCCGATATCGTAGACAGATCGCCCCTTGTAGATGAAGTTCTCCTCCGCAAGATTGACCGCACTTGGAAAATGTCTGTTCCAGGCAATGATTCGCCGGTCGGCATCGTACAGAGCGACGGCCTGATCGATGTTCTCCAGGATTTCTTCCAACAGATCCTTTTGGTTCTCCAGTTGAATCTCGGCCCGCCGGCGCTGCCCGATTTCGGATCTGAGCCGGCGGTTCCAATAGAGAATCGCAATTAAGACGACAGCCGCCGCACCAATCACCCGCCACAGAAGAGAATAGTCGAAACCCCGCTCATATTGCACCGATACCCAGCGGTTTAAAATTTCCGTGCGGCGTTGCTCCGGAATGGCATCCAGCGCCTTTTGCAGGATCCCGGCCAGAATGGGCCTGTCTTTGGGTACGGCCATGGCCGATCGATAGCTGAAAGGCGTTTCACCACTGATTTTCAACCCTGGGATCCCCTCGCGGCCGATAATATAGCTTACGGCGGCCAGGCTACCCACAAAGGCGTCCGCATGCCCCCTGCGTACGGCCCGCAGTCCCTCTTTCGCATCGATTACAAGGGCCAGTTCGAGTTCCGGATGATTGTTGGCCAGAAATTCGTGGGAGGCATAATTGCTGACAACCGCTACGGTCTTGCCGGCCATTACGGAAATATCACTGATATACGAATATTCCAGCCCGGTAACGATCACCAGGGGCAATCGCAGGTACGGGGTCGTGAATTCCAGGTACGCTCTGCGCTGGTGAGTGGGGGTCAGGGCTGCCAGGATATCGAGTTCCCCGGCCTTGGCCGCCGCCATGGTGTCCTGCCAGCTTTGAGGAGCCACCGGTTCTATGGTGACATCCAGGGACTCGGAGACGATCTTAACGTATTCTGCTGCGATTCCCTGATAGTTGCCGTCGGCATCGGCAAATTCGATGGGCGGCCAGTCGATATCGTACCCCAATCGCAGGACCGGATGCTGCTGCAGCCAGTCCCGCTCTTTTTCAGTTAATACCACCCCAGCAGTTTTCTTAGAGACCTGCAGCGGCAGCCATTGCTGCTTAAGGCGCGATTTTTCGCCGTAGGTAATGCTCCGCATGGCTTTTTGCAGGATGTCCCTGAAGAGCGGCCAGTCTTTGCGCGCGCCGATATTCAAAATATTGTCAAAGCGTGAGTCCGCTACTTTTCCGGAAAGTTTCAAATCGACAATACTATGTTCCAACATGAGGTGGTTAGTTACAACCGGTTCACTCAGCGCTGCATCGGCCTTTCCCAGTATCACGGCCTCAAGGGCGGCCAGGTTGTCTTTGACGAGGTGCAGGTTTATCAAGGGATAGTGGCGCCTGAGCAGTTCTTCGTGAAAAAAACCTTTCGGCAATGAAACCGTCTTGCCTGCCAACGCCTTTAATGTCGTGATATCCGGGGACGCCTGTTGCACATAGATACCGGTAAGGGTGTGTATATAGTCATTGGTGAAATTGATATAGGTTCTGCGGTCAGGAGTGTTGACGATGTTGAGCATGACGTCCAGCTGCTTGGCCTTGAGCATGTCCAGGAACTCGGCCCAATTTGGACCTGAAATGTACTCAACCGTAATCCCCAGGCGCTGGGCCAGCAGGTTCATGTAGGCAATGGAGTACCCCTTGGGTTGTCCGTTCTCGTTATAGTTGAACGGGGGCCAGTTCATCTCGTTGTGCACCCGGATAACAGGATGGGCGGCCAGCCAGGCTCGCTCTGCAGCGGTCAGTTCTATTTTCTTTTTGAAACCAGGTTTACTGATTGGCAGCCAGCGTTGCCTAATAGCGAGATGCTGCTCCCTTGTTATACTTGCAATGGCTTTATTGAAAATCTGCAACAACATCGGGTAATCGTTTCTTATTCCGATGCGGGCAAGACCCACCGGGGGCGTTTCGGCAACAACAGCATATTTGAGGTTGGAATAGAATTTATTTGCAAGCAATACATCTATTTGCGCAAGATCGGCATATACAGCGTCAACCTTATTAGCGACAAGAAAATCCAGCCCCTCGGTAAGATGGCCAACCTCAACTATTTCACTCTCTGGATATTGATCTTTTAACAAATAAACCCTGGAACTCGACTTCTTAACCGCAATTCTCTTCCCGGAAACATCTTCAAAACGCCTTATTAAATCGTAATCCCCTCTGGTTACTATGACTTGTGGTAAAGTTGCATATGCTTCGGTGAAATTTAGATAAGGCTTCCGATCTTGAGTTGAATCAGCATTTGGAATGCCGTCTACGCGATGCTTTTTTGCGTCATCGATAGCGTCACTCCAGGTGGCATACCCTTTAACTTCTATTTCAATGCCGATACGTTTTGCCACCAGCTGCACATAATCAATATGGAGTCCAGCAAGCTCGCCTCGCTCGTCCCTATAGTATAAAGGCGGTGCCTTGGTCGGCACCGAGAAGGTCAGCGTCGGATGGTCCTTGATCCAGGCCAGCTCTTCCGGGGAGAAAGGGATTGATCCGGGGTGTTCGATCTGTCGGCTTTGGGGTGCCGCGGCCGCCGCAGGCCCCACAAGCCCGAAAAGGCACAGCACAATCAAGATAGGCCCCCACGCGTGCATGTTTTTTCTATACATTGACCGGGTCATGAACGCTCTCTTTTCTGAAGACTGGTAGTTATAAAAAGCCGTAGCTGCGCCCCTAAACAAACATGTTTTCTAGTTTACCTGCGCTTGGTACCACGCTGCCGCTCAGTTCCATACAGGTCTACTGGCAGTTACATGTTCGTGGTTCTCGATTCGGGCCAAGGCCAAAGAGACGATTCTCTGGTGATGAGCGCTGATTTGAAAGTATAGTCGGTGACGTCTCAAAATACAAGTCAACGCTACATTATACAGCTGTTTTTCGATGTATTTTCGGACTGTTAAACTATTTCTGCGTTGCCGGTAAAAACACTCAGCGGATATGAGCCTTTGGGCAGGATTGTCGTGATTGAGGGGTTGGGTTTTGGTAACGTATCGAAGTTGTTTCCAAAAGGGATGACCTAGGCAGCGGATCATGCTCAGGGAATCAGCGTTGGGAACACTGCGGGCAGATCGTGTTGCTCAAGGCGGTTTCGGTGTGATCTTCAATGTACTCATCCAGGGAGACCCAGGTCTCCTTGCCTTCACTGACTTTGTTACACTTCACACAGATCGGCAAAAAGGCCCCCACCGCCTGGATCAGGCGTTTTTCGTTGGCCCGCACCCGGCGGCTGAGCATACGCATCAGTTCCATGGCGATGGTGGGATTCCGTTTGATCTCCGCGTGCAGATCCAGGCGGTCCAGTACCACGGTCACGGTTTCATCCACCGCGACCACGCTGGCGGAGCGCACCATGTCATCGAGAAGCGCCATCTCCCCGAAATACTCATAGGCGTGCAGGGCCCGGATCCACTGTTCATTATCCTTGCCCGCGTTCTTGATCACTTCCACGGTACCGCTGACAATCATGAACAGGCGGCCGTCCACATCCCCCTCGTTGATGACCATCTCCTTGCGCTGGTAAGTCACTTCGGTGGCGCGCTCGGCCAACCGACCCAGGTCCTCGTTTTCCATTTTCGCAAAAAGCGGGATACCTGCTAGAAAGTCCTTTTTATCTACCATGTTGCCTACCCTGCTTTAATGATTTTCACGATAGCTGCTAAAAACAAGTGGCCTTTAAATGATTACAATTGGATTGCTAAGTATTCACTGAAATTGGAATGCAGCAGTAGAAAAACTACTTCATACTATCTACGGGCAGGTTAAAATTCAAGCTATTTGAATTCCCGGTGGCAGTCTTTCATGCGTACGCCCAGATCGCGCAGTTCATGGGCGACCGCATCCAGTTGCTTATTGGCCACCGCTTTTTGCAGGTTGGCCAGATGGTCGTTGTATTCTTCCAAGGCTGCATGCCACTCCGGGTCGGCAACTTCGTCCATGAGGTTTGAATCGGCTACAAATGCCGCCAGCTCTTCATCCGTCGGCAACTGGCCGGCATTGACCGCTTTTTGCATAGCCTTGAAAGTACGCCCCAGCCTCTTTTTAGCCTGCTTGAAGGATTTCTGCCACTTTTCGAGCGCTTCCCGGTCAGCCTCAGTGTACTCGTCCAGCGTGGACCAATGCCACTCTATCTGGGTTTTAATGCGTCCTTTTTTCTCCTTGTGCTTAAGCTTTACATCCAGTTCAGCGGGTACCGGCCAACGGTGGTCATCGAGTTCAAAAGTCCCCTGACGTAAAAACCCGGCAATCTCCTCCAGTACTTCGGCAAGTTCTGTACGGCTGATTTCTTTTTTGATCTTGTTATTCATGGTAAACGCTCCTGGTCGCGATAAGCGCGTCTTTAATTGCTCCGGTTGACATTGCCATTACCACTTCCACATCACTGGATCGGCATCCAGATAATCGGTTACCGTACGGCCGATACGATCAATCTTATCCAGGTCGGTCGACGACAAGACCACGTCGGCAGCCGCGGCATTCTCAACGGTCTGCCCGGCATTGCGGGCGCCGGCTAGGGCGCATACGCCCGGCTGGTGGATGACCCAGGCCAGGGCCAGCTGTCCCAGGGTAATGCCTTTTTCAGCGGCCAGGGGTCGCAGCTTTTCCAGAGCGGCCTGGACCCGTTCAGAATGCGGGGATGCAAACAGCTTGTTGGCCGAACGGTGATCGCCTTTGGCGAACTGATGGTCCGGTCCGAATTTGCCGGACAGCAATCCCTGGGCCATTGAGGAATAGGCCAGGATGGTGAGGTCGTGTTCCCGGCAGTAGGGTAATTCCTGCCCCTCGGCCTGCCGCCAGAATAGGGAGTAAGGCGGCTGCAGGCTCTCAATCCGGCTGTGAGCCAGAGTGGTCTCCAATAAATCCAGGGGGAAATTGGATACGCCCATGGCTCTGATTTTGCCCTGCGCCTGCAATTTTTCCAACGCTTGTAGTGGTTCTTCAACCGGGACCCGGGGGCCGCCGAACGAACCCGGTGGCCAGTGGATCTGGTACAGATCGATGTAATCCGTGCCCAGGTGTTTCAGGGACCGGTGGCAGGCTGCGATCACTTGGTCGTACTCCAGATGATTGGTAAAGACCTTGGTGGCAATCACCGCGCGGCTGCGGTCTGTTCCCAGAGCACGGCCCAAAATAGTTTCCGAATGACCGTTGCCGTATATTTCCGCAGTGTCGAACGTGGTTATCCCGGCCCCCAAGGCGGCCCGGATGGCCTGTTCGGATTCCCGGTCGTCTATGCCAGCCCACATCTGTTTACCCGTCTGCCAGGTCCCCATGATAATCGGTGAGATAGCGATGTCGGTCCGGCCCAGCTTACGATGCTGCATGGCGTCCTCCTCTGGCAATGCGCGGGGTTGACTGAATTGACAAACCGTCACGATCGCGCAATGGTTACTGAAACAGCATAATCAGTCAATCAGCGCTTGTCCACCAGTCGCCACCGGGCCAAAGGGTCAACCACGCGGTTAACGTTGACATTCCGGGTCGTAAACGGTATGGCTCCGGTCTGGGAATAAGATCGTAAAGGAAATTTTGCACTATGCTGATTACCATAATCAAAATGATAGCCGTCCTTGTAGCGGCCCTGATCGTGGGGAACAGCTTTCTGGGAGAATTGAAAAAGGCTAGGGCCCTGGGCTTGCCTTGGTATAAGCCCTATATATCCCCCGCCGGCATTGTTATTCTGATCGTCATTTTTGTCATCCCGATTATCCTGAAGATAATGCATGGCTGACAACAGGAAAAGTCCATGATTACCCTTCTTGATTACGGCGCCGGCAATGTCCGCAGCGTCATCAATGCCATCGAAAGCCTTGGCGAAACCGTGCGGATCGCCGCCAGCGGTGAGGAGATTGCCGCCGCGGAAAAGCTGGTCTTTCCCGGGGTCGGGGCCTTCGGCAGCATGATGCAGATCCTGAACCAGAAAGGGTATGTCGAGCCCCTGCGGGAATACCTTGCCAGCGGACGGCCGTTTTTCGGCATCTGCCTTGGCATGCAAGCGCTTTTCGAAGCCAGCGAAGAGGCATTCGCCACCGAGGGCCTGGGCATCCTGCCAGGCACGGTAAAGCGCTTTGACATCGACCTGGCCGTACCCCACATCGGCTGGAACGGTATCAACGTGAAAAAGCCCTCCGTGATCTTCAACGGGCTTGGGGGAACTGAGAAGTTTTATTTTGTACACTCCTACTATATCGCCCCGGCCGATGACAGCGTGACCCTGACAACCACCGATTATGAAATCGAGTTTGCCAGCAGTGTCCAGAAAGACAATATCATCGGAACCCAGTTTCACCCGGAAAAAAGCGGCCGGGCCGGACAACAGCTGCTGGCCAATTTTTTGGCCGCGGATCGCGACAAGGTCATGCCGCCGGAAATCCTGACCGAGACGAAGCTGGCCAAACGGATCATTGCCTGTCTCGATGTGCGCTCCAACGACCAGGGGGATCTGGTCGTGACCAAAGGCGATCAATACGACGTTCGGGAGGAAGGTGCCGTGCGCAACCTGGGTATACCGGTCGAACTGGCCCAGCGGTATTACGAGGAAGGCGCCGACGAAATCACCTTTTTGAATATAACCGGATTTCGGGATTTCCCCCTCGAAGACATGCCCATGATCGCGGTGCTGAAACAGACCTCACAAAAGGTCTTCGTGCCCCTGACCATCGGCGGCGGCATCCGGGATTACACCGATGCCAACGGCAGGACCTACACCTCCCTGGAGGTAGCCGCAGAGTATTTCCGCTCCGGGGCGGACAAGGTTTCCATCGGCAGTGACGCGGTCTTGATCGTGGAAGATTACCTGAAGACCGGCCGGAAGACCGGCAAGAGTGCCATCGAAGAAATCTCACGGGTTTACGGCAACCAGGCGGTCGTCATTTCGGTGGACCCCCGCCGGGTCTACGTCAACACGCCTGAAGAGGTCGATCACCACGTCATTGAAACGGCCTTTCCCGGTCCCAACGGTGAAACGTTCTGTTGGTACCAGTGTACCGTAAAAGGCGGCCGCGAAGGCCGCAACCTGGATGCGATAGCGCTGGCCAGGGCCTGCGAGGAACTCGGGGCCGGCGAAATCCTGCTGAACTGTATCGACAAAGACGGTACCAACTCGGGATTCGATATCGAGTTGATCAATGCGGTGAAACTGGCCGTGACCATCCCGGTGATCGCCTCCAGCGGGGCCGGCAGCGCCCAGCACTTTATGGAAGTTTTCAACCAGACCAAAGCGGAATCAGCCCTGGCGGCCGGTATCTTTCACCGTCGGGAGGTTCCCATCGACCAGGTGAAAAGATATCTGGACGCGAAAGTTGAAATTCGCAAAGCCGATCGTACTTAGAAATAGGAGACTATCTAATGCGCCCATCCTGGAAACTCAGATTGCTGATAAGCGTCACTTTCTTACTGGCCATGACAGGAATGACGGGACCGGCCATTGCCGGCATCGAGCATAAATCCTTAAAAAAAATAGAACTGACCGGCCAACCCCTGGATATCACCAATTCATTTGACGGCAAGTTGGTATTCGTGCTGATACCCGGTACAATTCTGGTCTATTCCGCGGTGGAAAACACCTTTATCGACCGAATAGCGGTGGAGAAGATCTATACCCGCATTTCTTACGCCGATGAAGAAAAGCTCATTCTTTCGGCCGCCGACCCGGCTACCCTGGAAATTGTCAAGTTTGATCAGATCTACGCTATCAATATCGTCAACCGGCCGTTCCGGGGTCCCCAGGAAGCAAAGGTTACCCTGGTGGTGTTTGACGATTACCAGTGACCCTACTGTGCGCGGCTTGAAGCGCTCCTCCAGCAGGTGCTGGAAAAATTCCCCAATGACGTCAAGATCGTGGTCAAACAATTCCCGCTCTCCAGCCACAAGTTTGCATTCAAGGCGGCCATGGCGGCCATGGCGGCCCATAACCAGCGTAAATTTTGGCCGTTTCACAAAGCCCTGCTGGAGAATCACAATGCCATAAATGATGAAAAGATCCTGTCGATTGCTAAAGACGTAGAGCTAAACATGGTTCGGTTTCAGGCAGACCTCAAGTCGCCGGCCAACCGGGCCCTGATCCTCATCGACCACCAGGAAGGCCGCAGGATAGGCGTTGGCGGGACGCCCTCGGTTTTTATAAACGGTAAAAAGGTTGATAGCCGGCAATTGGGCAGTCTGATCAGGATAATCGCAGAGGAATTGGCAACCCTCCAGCCCTCCTTACAGAAGTAAAAAATGGCATGCGCTTATGGCAGTGGCTGCCTTGGATACGGGTACAATCCAAGCATGTACCATACACTTAGCGATTTAGAAAATAGAGCCTGAGAAGCCTGAGTTCTTCGTAGTCCACCGTCCCGTTCAGTTCTGCAAATACCGGTTTAAGAAATTCCGTCCCGCGCGATTCGAACTGCTTTAGCACGGCGCTCACCTGGTCTCCGGACAGGCTACAGGCCTCCCGGAGACCGTCCGGCCGCAATGCATGGCCATCCGCGTGGTACTGGACAAGGTGCCCGAGAATCGTCCCGAACTTCACCCGGTACTGCCGCATGATGTCCGCGATGGACTGCCCGTCGTTGTAGCGTGCCCCAACTTCCTGGTATCGTTTGGGACCTGTAGTCGTCTTCTTTTCCGGCTTTGCTTGGGTTTTTACCGGCCTTGGTTCGCTGATCCCATTGCCCAGGCAATATTTTGTAATAATATTGATGAAAAGCTCTCCATATGTATCGCACTTGACCTTTCCCACCCCGTGAATGCCTAGTAAATGTTCCCTGGTACGCGGATAGACGGATGCCATCTCAACCAGGGTCCGGTCTGCGAAGATAACGAATGGCGGCACGTCCTGTTCACGGGCCAGTTCCAGCCGCTTTTCGCGCAGCAATTCGAAAAGGTTTCGATCGTATTCGGATACCTCCCGCCGTTTTTCAGGAGCAGCCCTTGGGGGGGGCTCCGGCACGTTCAGCCGCCCGAAGACGTGTGCTTCCCCCCTGAATACCGCCCAGGCCTTACGGGTCAAGTGCAGGCCCCCGAATTCCATGTCCTGATCCAGGAGTCCCTGGTGCATGCACTGCCAGCCCAGCGATTGCCACTGTCGTTTGGAAAGCTCCCGGCCGATGGCGTAGGTTGACAGGCGATCATGCCCCAGATTCAATACCCGCTGCGCTTTGGAGCCACGCAGCACGTCGATGACATGGTTCATCCCGAAACGCTCACCGGTCCGCTTGACGCAGGAAAGAAATTTCTGGGCTGACACGGTAAGGTCTTCGGGCGGGGCCTTTTCTTCCGTGCAGTTGTCACAGGCGCTGCAATTGCCGGAGTGGCCTTCTCCGAAATAGCCCAACAGCGGTATCCGCCGGCAATCATCAGACTCAATCATCCCCAGCAACGTGTTGAGCTGCAGGTTCGCAACCCGCTGCTCCGAGGGACTTTTTTGCTCAATGAAATGCCGGATCTTGTAAATATCACCATATCCAAACAACAAGAGACACTCGGCCGCCAGGCCGTCCCGTCCCGCCCGGCCGATCTCCTGGTAATAGCTTTCAATATTGCGGGGCAAATCGTGATGAATCACGAAACGCACATTGGACTTATCGATCCCCATCCCGAAGGCAATGGTGGCCACCATGACCTGCACCTCATCTTTTACGAAGCGCTCTTGGTTTCGTTTACGGACCTTTTCATCAAGACCGGCATGATAGGGCCGGGCGGTAATGCCCTTGGCGATCAGGCTGGCGGCGAGCCTGTCCACCTGCCGGCGGGTGGCACAGTAAATAATTCCGGATTGATCCGGATGTGTTTCCAAAAAAGAGTGAACCTGTCGTGCAGCATTAATTTTGGGAACGATCCGGAGAAAAAGGTTGTCACGATCAAAGCTGGCTAAAAAGGTTTCCCCGGCATCCACGCCCAGGGTTTGTTGGATGTCCACCCGCACCCGCTCTGTGGCCGTGGCCGTCAGCGCCACGCAGGCCGCCGATTGAAAGCGACGACGCACCGCCATCAACTGGCGGTACTCAGGCCGGAAGTCATGCCCCCATTCGGAGATACAGTGGGCTTCGTCTATGGCCAGGCAGTCCACCCCGGTGCTGGTCAGCAATTGCAGGATATCGGGTTTCAGCAGTGTTTCCGGGGCCACATACAGCAACCGTGCCTGCTTTTGCCGCAGGGTAGCGAGATTGGCCCGGTATTCGTCCGTAGACAGGGAACTGTTCAAAACCACGGCCGCCACCCCATTTTCGGTGAGCTGACGGACCTGATCCTTCATGAGCGCTATCAGGGGGGACACAACCACCGTCAACTTCTTGAAAATCAGCGCCGGGATCTGGTAGCACAGCGATTTGCCGCCCCCGGTGGGCATAATGACCAGCGTGTCCTGCCCCTGGAGAATGGATGCAATTACCTCCGCTTGCAGGGAAATAAAATCATCGTACCCGAAGACTTGTTTTAGAATTTTTTGGGCTTTATCAAGCATAGGGAATCACTGGGTGGTAAGGCCTTGACCAGGCTCGACGAACCGGGACAAACGGCGGTTTGGGGCCGATTCCAACGGGCCGCATCGAACCGCCCGATGTTTCTACTCCTTCCGGAACTGGCTGAAAATCGCGTCGATCCGTTCGGCGGGTAAAGCGCCCTCTTCCCTTACAACGGCTTCAACGGTTCTGCCTTCCGTGTAGGCCCGGTGAGCAATTTCGGCGGACTTGTCGTATCCCAGATCCGGGACAAGGTAGGTAGCAAGCGCCAGGCTGTTCTCAATGGTGCCGAGGCATTTTTCCTGGTCGGCCTCAATACCACGGATACAGCGCTGTGTAAAGATATCAGCCGCATTGGTTAGCAACTGGATGGATTGATGCAGGTTGTGGATCATGACCGGCTGCATGGCATTCAACTCGAAGTGACCGCCTTTGCCTGCCAGGGTAATGACAGCATCATTGCCGATCACCTGGGCCGCAGCCTGAATGACCGCCTCCGGAATAACCGGATTGACTTTGCCCGGCATGATGGATGAACCGGGCTGAACCGCCGGCAGGCGAATTTCGCCCAGTCCGGCGCGCGGTCCGCTGCCCAGCCAGCGAATGTCATTGGCGATCTTTGTCAGGCTGGCGGCAATGGTTTTAAGCAGTCCGCTGGCCGCCACCGCGGCATCCCGCCCCCCCTGGGCCTCGAAGTGGTTTTGGGCCTTGCGAAACTGGAAACCGGTATGTTCACCAATAAGTGCGATTACCTTCTCGGCAAATTCAGGATGGGTGTTGAGCCCATTGCCGACCGCCGTTCCACCCAGGGGCAGTTCCGCCAGCTCGTGGGTGACATTGGTGGCCCGGGCAACGCCTTTTTGAACCTGATACGTATAGCCCGCGAACTCATCACCCAGATTGATGGGAACTGCGTCCTGCAGGTGGGTGCGGCCGATTTTGCCGATATCCTTAAAAGCCAAGGCCTTTTCCCAAAGGGCCATGGCCAACTGCTCCAGCCCCGGCACCAGGCGGTCCTTGACCGCCACCACTGCGGAGACATGCAGCGCGGTTGGGATAACGTCATTGCTGGACTGGCCAAGATTGACATGGTCGTTAGGATGGACCGGATCCCGGCCACCCTTTTTTCCGGTCAGCAGTTCATTGGCCCGGGATGCGATGACCTCGTTCATGTTCATATTCGTAGACGTCCCGGAGCCGGTCTGAAACACATCTACGGGAAATTGATCAGCCAGCTTGCCATCCTGGATCTCCTGGCAGATGGTATCAATGGTTTCGGCCACCGCTTCATCCAAAAGCCCCAGATCGCGGTTCACCCGGGCAGCCATCTGCTTGATCATGGCCAGGGTTTTTAAAAAGGCCGTCGGCATTTGCAGGCCACTGACCGGGAAGTTGTCGACTGCTCTCTGAGTGGAGGCCCCGTAGTAAGCATCTACCGGTACCTGGACCTCACCCAGTGAATCCTTCTCTACCCTGTGCGCCATGACATCCTCCATAGAATTTGGGGACCTAACTACAATCGGTACTGAAAATGCGACCCTCGCCGGGATACACCGTATCGTCCGAGACAGACAGCTGATCATCGGGCTGCGGCCTCTTTGCCGGTATCGGATCGGCCCCCTCCCTGGCCGCCGGACTGGGATGGGAATCGCACATCTGGGGTCTTTGGCGTACATCCACAGCATCGATAGACACGCTGAACTCGATGGGAATCCGGTTGGGATCGAATGAATAGATTGAATGGATGAATCCGTGGTCGATTATTTCAGAAACCCAGAATCCAGCCGCTTCAAGTCTACTTTTGAGAGCCACCAGTTCGGCACTGCTGGCAACCCCCAGGGAAACGTGGTCGAAAGTGAAGGGGCCCTTGACGGGAACGCCGTGGTCTTTCAACGGTATCTTCTCAACGCCGTCCCATTCGAAGAAGGCGATCATGTCTGTCGGGGATAATTCAAAAAAATAGTGTCGGTATCTGCCGTTGCCCAGACCGGCCACCAGGCGCGTCCCTAGAAGGTCGCGCCAGAAGCGAATGGTGGCATCCATGTCGCCGGTGGCCATGGCCAGGTGATTGATACCGGTAAAGGGGGGCATGCTTTCTCTTACCGACCTATGAGCCGCCGCGACCGTCATCACAAGGCTCGCCGAAGTCATCGGCCCGGGAATGTTCGGCCGTGGCCGAGGTTACACAGACGTCCATGTCACCACCGGAAGCACCCAAAGCCGCCAGGGCGCTGTCGTAATCCGGCTCCTCGGTATGTTCAGGCGCCAACTGGGCGTAAACGACCTTGTGGTTTTCATCGGTAATGATCACGGTGCGTCCGAAAAGCCCTTTTACGGGGCCTTCGGCAAAAGCCACGCCATAATCCTGTCCGAAGGAAAGATCGCGCATGGCGGACACGGACACCGAATTCTCAATTCCTTCGGCCCCGCAGAAGCGGGCATGGGCAAAGGGCAGATCCCGGGAGACATTCAGAACCACGGTGTCCGGATAATTGGCCGCTTCGGTGTTGAACCGTTTTACCGAGAGGGCGCAAACGGACGTATCGATACTCGTAAAAATGTTCAAAACGACTTTCTTGCCCGCATAGTCTTCCAAGGTGACATCCTGAAGATCGGTACCGGTCAGGGCAAAAGCGGGTGCCTGGCTGCCAACAGCCGGCAGATCGCCGACGGTGTTTAAAGGATTACCTTCCAAAGCTGTCTGTGCCATATTGTTTTCCTCCTGTAAAAGGACTTGGGGTTACCTGCTCGAAGTCATGTACATGCTGGTTTATATGGCAACAACCGTGCCAGACGTACATGTTTTCAGCGGCCAAACATGCAACGATATAACCATTAGTTATCAATACGTTTTTTTTACCATTACCGCTCTGGCCGGCCCGGGGGCTCACGAACCGAGAGCCGCGGCTAAGACATTTTGTAAGCTGTTGAGACAGTTTGTCTCTGGCTTCTGATACAGTTGTGTCACAGCGCGCTAAGGTTGTTCCATCAACGGGTACCGATAGTTCAACGGTGGATTGAAGTTTTCTTTTATTGTCCGCGGACTGAGCCAGCGGTTCAGGTTCAGCATGCTGCCGGCCTTATCATTGGTTCCCGATGCGCGGGCGCCGCCGAATGGCTGCTGCCCCACAACCGCACCGGTCGGTTTGTCATTGATGTAAAAATTGCCGGCGGCGTTCACCAGAATTCGCCGGGCAGTCGTTATGGCCTGCCGGTCACGGGCAAACACGGCGCCGGTCAACCCGTAGATGGAGGTCTGGTCGCACAATTTCAGCGTGTCTTCATAGGCCTCGTCCGGATAAACAAAGACCGTCAGAACCGGCCCGAAAATTTCTTCCACCATGGTTCGAAAATCCGGTTGGTCCGCCTGGATGAGGGTCGGCTCGATAAAGTACCCTTCGCCGGCATCCCCACTGCCGCCGGCCAGAATCCGGGCATCCGGGTGACGTTTGACATCGTTCAGAATTCCCGTGATCTTATCGAATGCAGCCTGATCAACGACGGCATTGACAAACGTGGAAAAATCTTCGGGTGACCCCATCTTGATATCCTGGATGGCACCCGTCAGGTCACCACGTACCGATTCCCAAAGCGATTGGGGTATATAGGCCCGGGAAGCAGCACTGCATTTCTGTCCCTGGTATTCAAACGCGCCCCGGATGAGGGCCGTCACGGCTGCGTGGCGGTCGGCGGAGGGATGCAGAATGACAAAATCTTTGCCCCCGGTCTCGCCTACAATGCGGGGATAATTACGATACCGGGTAATATGGCGGCCGATAGTCTGCCAGATCGACTGGAAAACAGTGGTGGAACCCGTAAAATGGACCCCGGCCAGAGCCGGATCCGCAAGGGCGGTGGCGGCTATGGCGCGGCCCGATCCCGGCAGAAAATTTAGGACGCCGTCCGGCAGACCGGCTTCCTGGAAAATCTGCATTAACAAATGGGCCGAATAGACGGCTGATGACGCCGGTTTCCAGATGACCGTGTTGCCCAACATGGCGGGCGCCGCAGCCAGGTTGCCGGCAATGGCCGTAAAATTAAAGGGACTGATGGCCAGGACAAACCCTTCAAGGGGCCGGTATTCCAGTTGATTGCGCTCTCCCGGAACGGAAAAGGGCTGCTGGCGATAGATCTGCGCTGCGAAGTGGGCGTTGAACCTGAGAAAATCTGCCAACTCACAGGCAGCATCGATCTCCGCCTGGAACACACCTTTACCCTGTCCCAAGATAGTGGCTGCATTCAGTTGCATCCGGTAGGGTCCCGATATCAGTTCTGCCGCCTTCTGAAAGACGGCCAGTCGGTCTTCCCAACGGGTTTGGGCCCATCCGGGCGCTGCGTGGGCGGCCGCATCGATCGCCAGATGGGTGTGGCTGTCTCCAGCCTGCTGGTAGGTCCCCAGCAAGTGCCGGTGGTCGTGGGGTATCCGGCATTCCCCCGTTTCTCCAGATTGGATTTCCTGGCCGCCGATAATTAGCGGAATATCTATGGTTTCCCCTCGCAGGCGGATTAACTCCGCCTTGAGCGCCGCGCGTTCGGCGCTGCCCGGCAAATACCCCAACACGGGTTCATTTACCGGGTGTATGATATCAGTCTGTCTGCCGCTCATGGTTGATCTCCTTATCTGCAACCGCAGCATCAACCGCGCTTGCGGGCACGGCCCTGCTACGGTGGGTCTTGTTGGCTTAGTGCTATGCCAATATAGGCACAGCACCGCTCCTTGACAAGGTTGCTCCGGTACCCGACAGGACGGAGGGCGTCTGTTTTGATATAGGTCAATGACAGCCGGACAAATCATCCTTATGAGTAGAGAGTAAAAAAGCCCCAATTACCCTATTCACCCCGGATGCAAGGGAGGCCCCATGGAGTCTCTGGAAAGCCTGGAAAAAAAACTCAGGGAAGTCGAAGAAAAACTCACGGATGCCGAGGGCCGGTTGCCCGCCCACTCGATCAGGCCCTGGCAAATGGAAGCGCTTTTCGAATTGGAAGAAGAACGGGATGCCCTGGTGGCTGAGATCCAAACCTTACGAAACGATCAAACGCAGTAGAGGTTCGCATGCACCCATCGAACACCGGCCCGTCCCCAGGGCGGTTGTCTCCAGAACAACTGGCCGCCGTGGCCCAAAATTCGGAAGCCACCCTGGAGGGTCAGCATCTCCTCATTCCGTTTTTCGGAACCCGCTACAGCCTCGGCCCCACCACGATCTGGGGGCCGACGGGCAAGCGGCCCGCAGACCCTATATGCGCTGTATTGGTCAACTACGTGCTGAGGTTTCCTGAAATTCCGCCGAGATCGGACCGCCGGGTATCCTTTCGTGAACTTGAAGGGGCCGGCCCGCTGGTGGTCAGTTTCGCCAACAATACCAATAAGACGATTATGAATACCTTTGCCGGAAAGCAGGCCCAACTTGAATCAGCCGCCGGTGCCCTGGGCGGAAAGCCCCAGCACCATCCATCCGGGTTTGACCTGTCCCTAAAATTCGAGGCGCTGCCGCATATCCCGCTCTACCTGCAGTTCAATGATGCCGAAGCCTCCTTCCCGGCCCAGAGCAGTCTGCTGCTGGAGGCTTCCATCGAACACTTTCTGGATATGCGGTCAATTTTTTCCCTGGGAACGTTTTTATGCGGGCAACTGGCAGCCAAGGGCTACGATTGACATTGCATCTTTACGATTCCAGATGATAGTCTGCGATAAGATTACAACAAGGATATAACCATGATTACCGGCTATGCCACCCAGGCGGGAACTGCTATGTATGCCGCGCAGTTCAATACCGTCGCCTTCAACACCATCGAACCTGGCGGGCTGCTTGTCAGCCAGGCCGGTTTCGGGTGTTATCGCATCAGCACAGGCGTCCAGATCCATGCCGCGGCACTGGAGCAGGCGCTGCAAAGCGGGATCAACCTGATTGACACCAGCACCAACTATGCCGACGGCGGCAGCGAGCGGTTGGTGGGTGAAGTGCTGCAACGGATGCTGAACAATCACAGCCTGTCCCGTAACCAGGTGGTAATCGTTTCCAAGGTGGGCTACCTGCAGGGGGAAAACCTTACCCTGAGCCGTGAGAAGAAAGCCGCCGGCACGCCCTTTCCGGACCTGGTGGAATACGGTCCCGATCTGCAACACTGTATCCACCCTGAGTTCATCGCGGATCAATTGACCCGCAGTCTCGACCGTCTCGGTCTTGCCACTCTGGATTGCTACCTGCTGCACAACCCGGAGTACTATCTGGAATGGGCCTTGAAAACGCAAATGCCGCTGGAGGAGGCGCGCGCAGAATATTACCGCCGCATCCAGCTGGCCTTTTCCCACCTGGAAAAAGAGGTCACGGCCGGTCGCATCCGCATGTACGGTATCAGTTCCAATACGTTTCCGGCTGCCCGCACGAATCCCGAATTTACATCTCTGGAGAACATCTGCGAATTCGCTGTTTCCACTGGTGACAACCACCATTTTGCCATGGTACAGATGCCGTTCAATATCCTCGAAAAAGGCGCGGTGCTTGAAAAGAATCAGGCCGGTTCCAAAAGCGTTTTGGCCCTGGCCCGGGAGAAAAACTTGGGTGTGTTGATCAACCGCCCCCTGAATGCCTTCGACGGCAACAGTCTCGTCCGGCTGGCGGATATGCAGGCCGCAACCGCACAACCGGATGATGCGGTCATCCGTAAAATCAGGACTGTCATCAAGTCGGAGACCCGGCTCTGGAAGAAAATTCTACCGGCCTGTGATGACATTCCGGACGGCATCAAGTTGCGGATCAAAGAACAGGTCGCCGTGGGTGATGTGCTGAAACACTATTGGAAAAATTTCGGCTCTTATGAGCGGTGGCGGCAGACCAAGAACAGCATGTTTTTGCCCCGGGTGCAGGGGGTGTTCCAATACCTGGCCCAACAGGCCGACGCCCAGGACGACCTGGGGGACTGGATAGGGGCCCATGCCGCATGTCTTGAGGACGCATTCAAGGCCGTGGCATCGCTTTACGGTGCCGCGGCTGCCCGCCGGACAAGCGCGATCAAGGCAACCCTCACTGCGGCCGATCCCGATTGGGCCCGGGCCCCCACCTTGAGCCAGGCGGCCGTGCGGGCCATCCGCTCAACCTCAGGGGTATCGTCAGTCCTGGTCGGCATGCGGCGGCCTGACTATGTGGAGGATGTCTTGGCGGAACTGCGGCGGCCGGTTCAGTCAACTAGCCGCTCCGAATCCTGGGAAGCGCTTTAAGACCCATATATGTCGAAACAAGGAGAAAGTAGATGAGTGATGGCACGTTTGATAAGGTAACCCAATCCGATAAGCCCCTCTACGGGCCCCGGAAGCTACTCCTGTGCGGGTTCGCGGCCGCTATGCAGGCCAATTTTGCCAAAGTCCTGGAATTCACCGGTCTGGCGGGCCTGGATGTTGTCTGGATGGCGGCGGATCAGGCGGACGATGAGATCGGACAATTGATGGAACTTGCCCCCGATACCGGTACAGGGACCGACTCCAATCTGCCCCGTGCCATTGTCGTGGCCGGCATCAGCGAAAACGAGTTGCACGACTTGATGAATACCTGCCGGGCCAGCGGCATGAAATCAGCTCTCTGGGCGGTCTTGACGCCTGTTTCCGAAAAATGGACGCTGCGCCAGCTCCTGGCGGAATTAGAGGCGGAACGCACCGCCCTTCAGGATAAGGCCTAACGGTTCACTGCCATACATCCGAGGAGACCAGAAGCTGTCTCAAAAAATGGATTTTGGTCCAAGATACCGTCTACGCTCAAAGACTTTTTTTGTGACAGCTTCTAAAGCAGTTCGTGAAAAGGCTCCAACCCAACCCGGGCCACCATTTTACCGAGGCGCTCGCCTTTTTTTCCGTTTTCCCGATAATAATCCACGACGCCTGCGATCAGGGAAAGGGCCGCATCATCATCGAGGGCGGCGGCCAACTCAACGGCCAGACGCGGCAGGGGCCCCACATTGCCTCCGATCATCAGGGTCCACCCGTCGTTTTTGCCCACCAGGCCAATGTCCCGGACCACCGATTCCGAACAGTTCAAATTGCATCCCGACACGGCCATTTTCATCTTATTGGGCAACTGCAGGCCGTGATAGATTTCATCCAGTTTCAAACCCATACCCAGAGCATCCTGGGTTGCCAGCCGGCAGTATTCAATACCCGGACAGGTCCGGATGCTGCGCACGCAAAGCCCTACGGCCGCGCCTTTGTCCATTTCTAAATCCATCCAGGCGGCATCGATGTCCTGCTCCTGAAGACCCACCAGGACGATACGGGTCGCCCCTGTAATTTTGACCAGGTCAACGTTGTACCGTTCCGCGACATCAGCGACCCGGCGCAGTAATTCCGGCGTCACGAGGCCGCAGGGAATATGCGGCGCAATCGCATAGGTCTTTTTGCCGCGTTGTAAAATAGCACCTTTTTCACCCAACTTTAGCATATACGCCTCCTGATTCTTGCTTGTAATCAATTGTCTGTGGAACCGGGCCCGCGGTATCAGCGCCTACCCGCTGAAACGTCGTCCACCAACTTCCGGGTGGCGCACTGTAGCTCCGATTCAAGCCAAATGATGCTGCCGCACGTATTCGTACATCACCAGCGAGGCCGTCACGCTGACATTGAGGCTCTGTACCTTGCCGAACTGCGGAATCCTGACCAACTGGATATTGTCATAGCCACCCGGATCAAAACTCAACCCAATCCCTTCGTTACCGAACACAAAGGCGCTTTTCTCCGGCAGGGGGCACCCGCCGAGGGTCTCGCCGGCACCCGGCTCGGTGGCGAACAGCCAATATCCCTGCCGACGCAGCACCTGGTAGCAACTGTCGAAGTCTTTGTGATAATGGGCCGGCACCCATTTGAACGAGCCCCTGGCCGGGCCCGGATCGAAATAGTCGATGCCAATCAAGTGTATTTCCCGCATACCAAAGGCATCCGCGCTCCGGAAGATTTTGCCCACATTGAACTGGGGTTTGAGATGATCCAGGATGACAACGCCAGCATGAGGCCCCGGAGCAGCCAATTGGTTGAGCAAACGCTGCCGGTCATAGTTCTTGCGGGCCATTTCCCGCTCCCGGATGAGCCGGCGCGTCAGTTTTTTTAATCGTCTTCCCATGTGGTTACAGAAAGTTATATAATTTTCAAAGCAGATCCTGTATAATCCTTTTCACAAAAATTGTCATCATCAAACCAGGGTGGATGGAGAAATCATGATGCAGAAAGTCGTGCTTTTTACAGGGTATGTTTTGATCGCGGTCCTGACAACATTTACGGTTGTTGGCACAGTACGGGCCGGATGTGAACAGGGCGACTGCACCAACGGTCCCGGTCGCTATGCCTGGCCGGACGGATCAAATTACACCGGCGATTTTGTGAAGGGCAAATTCCACGGCCAGGGCACCTATGCATGGGCGGACGGGAAGAAGTACGTCGGTGGATTCAAAAACGATAAACGCAGCGGCAGGGGAACCTTCACCTGGCCCAATGGTGCCAGTTATCGCGGCGAATGGGAAAACGGGAAAAAGGTCGGATACGGCATCTACACGTTCCCGGACGGTCGCAAAAACATAGGCATTTGGGAAAATGGAGCCCTTACCCAGAAAATGGATGAGGCCGAGGTCAACGCTTTGCTGGCGCCCACAGCCCAGCCCAAAACACCGGCTGTTGCGGCCGTTGCCACCGCAGCCTCGGCGCCGGCACCGCCACCGGCCCCGACCGCTGTTGCAGCCGACAGTGTAGAAAGTGATCTGGACAAGCAGTTGGCCGCTCTGGGCGGACAGGTTGAAGAGCCTGCAGCTGTGTCGGAACAACGTCTCAACGTGACGGAAGCATCGACCGCAGACCCGCCAACCGGAACACCTTTCGTCGTATCCGTCCAGAAACTGCAACTGCTGGATGGGCGCACCTACAACACTTGGGAGAACATTCCCCTGCTGGCGGTCGGCCCCATTGCTCCCGTTGGCACCTGCAGCGAAAAAACGACTCGGATGCATCGGATAAAAATTCCGGGAAATTCATGGTCAACCTGAAAATAGTCAACAACTCCAGTTGCTCGCTGGATTTCAAGGGTTTCATCCAGGCCGGAGAGTACTACGTGAAGATGGTTTCCTGGTCCGGTGGCAAGGCCGTCGCGCCCCAGAACGAAAAGGAGATCTCGCAGGAGGTAACCTTAGAAAAAGAGGCTCCCCGCTCTGCCATCTTTTTCAAGCTGCAAGGAACCGGTTGTAAAATGTAGCGGCCATCTCAAAAATTTCTTCATGTCGGGCGCAGCCTTTGGCGAAGCCTGATCGTCCCAACCTTCAGTATTCGAAGCTACGGCCGATAGACTTCGTTGGGCGCTCGGTTTCGACACGAAGTGCCGGTTTTCAAGCCGTCAGGCGCAACCGTAAGCGCTATCCTCGAAATACTTGTGTATTTACCCCGCAAGGCACTGGCTTCGCTGGTGCCTCCGGATGGAACCTCACGGCCGCCAATCTTGTAAAAAATCCTATTTTTGAGAAACCTCTATGCAAGCAGCTATCTCAGTTCCGGCAGTATTCCTGATACACCTGTTGAATGCCCGCCGTCAGACCGACCGCGGGCTGCCATCCCAGCTTCTGCAGTCGACTGACGTCGAGCAGTTTCCGGGCGCTCCCGTCCGGTCTGGAGTTGTCCCAGAGAATCCGCCCTTTGTATCCAACCGTTTCGGCCACCAGCCCGGCCAGAGCAGAGATTGAAATTTCTTGTCCGGCACCGATATTTAAAAAGGAGATGCCGGCCGCGGCCATCATCTTATCAAGGTCGGCGTCCTCCAATTGCATGACAAACAGAGCGGCAGCTGCCATGTCGTCGACATGTAAAAACTCCCTCAGCGGTTTCCCGGATCCCCAGACAAGCATGCCGGGTTTAGCGGGGCGGTCGTCTATGGGGGTATCGAAAAGAGCGAAATGTCCGTTTTCAACTAAAATGGCATCCAGGCAAGCGCGCACATCGGCCGGGATTTGGCCATGGGCTACCTGGTCGGCTGCAATGGCATCGCGATCCCCACGGCAAGCCTTTTGAGCCAGGTGCATCTTACGTATCAGCGCCGGTAAAACATGCGACTGCTCGAGATCGTAGTTGTCATTGGGCCCGAAGAGATTCGTGGGCATAACCGCCCTAAAGCAGGTCCCATGCTGCGCATTGTAGGCCTCGCACATTTTGATCCCGCTGATCTTGGCGACGGCATAGGGTTCATTGGTGGATTCCAGGGCGCCGGTGAGGAGAGCCTCTTCGCGCATGGGCTGGGCGGCCTCGCGGGGATAGATGCATGAGCTGCCTAAAAAAAGAAGGCGCCGGACACCGGCCTCAAAAGCCTGATGCATGACATTGGCTTCAATCATCAAATTCTCATAAATGAAGTCGGCTCTGAAAGTATTGTTGGCATGCACCCCGCCCACCCGGGCGGCCGCCAGGAAGACAACATCGATTTTCTCCTCTGAAAAGAACCGCTTGACGGCCGGCTGCTCGGTCAGGTCCAGTTCCTGGCGGGTGCGGGTCACGATCCGCTCAAAGCCCTTGTTTTTCAACTCCCGGACCAGGGCCGAACCGGCCATCCCCCTGTGACCGGCTACAAATATCCTGTCATTGGTATCCAACATAGGGTTTACTCGAAATAATCCTTTACCCGGAACCCTTCCTGCTGACACAGGTCGTCACGCCGGGCCTCTTCCAGATCAGCGGCCACCATCTCGGCAACCAGTTCCTGGAAGGATATTTTGGGTTCCCAGCCGAGTTTTGCCTTGGCTTTGGCCGGGTCGCCCAGCAAGGTCTCCACCTCTGTGGGACGGAAATAACGCGGATCGACCTGGACAATGGCCCGGCCCCCATAAAAGCCTTGCTCCGCCTCGCCGTTGCCCTGCCATTCCAATTGCATGCCGAGTTCACCTGCCGCCAGATCTACAAAATCTCTAACGCTGTGCTGGTGTCCAGTGGCAATGACGAAGTCATCCGGCTCCTCCTGCTGCAACATGAGCCACATCATTTCCACATAATCCTTGGCATGGCCCCAGTCTCTTTTTGCATCGAGATTGCCCAGATAGAGACAGTCCTGGAGACCCAGTTTGATCCGCGCCAGCCCGCGGGTGATCTTACGGGTAACGAAGGTTTCGCCGCGCACGGGCGATTCGTGGTTGAAGAGAATGCCGTTGCAGGCAAACAGGTCGTATGCTTCCCGGTAGTTAATCGTTATCCAGTAGGTAAACAGTTTGGAAATCGCATAAGGTGAGCGGGGATAAAATGGCGTCTTTTCGGTCTGGGGAATCTGCTGTACTTTACCATAAAGCTCGGAAGTAGAGGCCTGGTAATACCGGGTTTCTTTCTCCAGGCGCAGGATGCGAATAGCCTCCAGCAGCCTCAGGGCTCCGAGGGCATCGGTGTTGGCTGTGTATTCCGGCGACTCAAATGAAACCTGTACATGGCTCTGGGCCGCGAGGTTGTACACCTCGGCCGGCTGCACTTCCTGCATGATCCGGATTAAATTCGTGGAATCGGTGAGGTCTCCGTAATGCATGAAAAATCGAACACCAGTCTCATGGGGATCCCGATAGAGGTGATCCACCCGATCCGTATTGAACAAGGACGCCCTGCGTTTGACCCCGTGGACCTCATAGCCTTTTTTCAGAAGAAATTCGGCCAGCAAGGCGCCGTCCTGCCCGGTTACACCGGTAATAAGGGCTTTTTTCGACATATGCTCACCCTTCGTCCAGCTGATGTAATTTTTTGAGTTTTTTCATTTTGTTATACCGAAAAATCAGATCGAGCCACTCTCTGAAAAGAGGCAACAGCGCATCGACTTCCCGGCTCTCTTCCCGGTTTCCCAGAGCCTCCAGGGCCGCGGCCAGATCCTTGCGTTCCGGCTCCTTGTCAAGCAGGTGACGGTAGATACGCCGGGCCTCTTCCAAATTGCCCTGCTGGGCGTGGACCCGGGCCATGGTAACAGTGTAGAACGTTTCATCCTCGGTCATGGTTTTGTGCTCCCTCTCTTTGGGGCGGACTTTTTCTTCGCCGGGTCGTTGAAACGGACAATCACTTCATCGCGCCCGATCATGCCCAACTCCTGCCGGGCCACATGCTCGATATAGGCCGGATCGGTCTTAAGCCGGTCTATCTCGCGGCGCAGCGAAAGGTTCTGCTGCTGGAGATCACGGTTGTCTCTCAGCAACCGGTCCCGCTCTCCCTTAAGACGGCCAACCTCTACCAACCCCCGGTCACCGAATATGATGACCAAAAAGATGTTCAGTAATACCAGTGTCACTAGCGACAATAGAATTTTTTGGCCGGCGCTCACGTCGCTTTCAACTCACACTGCCACCCGTCCGATAGTGGCGGGTGGTGTCGTGCCCCCCCTGAAAAATTGTCTAATCAGAAATTATTTATCAGTTTTTCTACCTGCATGCAATCAAATGTCAGGGTTATGGGCGGGGGCGCAACCCGTTGATCAGCGCCGTTAACTCAGCGGACCGCGCCAGACGAGCGGCGCTTAAATAGAGGCTGATGCCGGCCAGGATGGAAAGGCCCAGTCCAGCCCCAACGGCCAGGGTCGTCGGGGAGCCATCCCCGGTAATGCCCGGTCGTAAATAGAGAAGGCCGGCACACATGATCAGCGTGCAACCGAGCGCTTTGCCGGCTGACCGAAGAATGGTGGCCATTCCCAGACCGCCCAATCGGTAGCGCAAGCTTCCGAAAAGCAGGATCACATTGACCCCGGAGGCGATGGTGGTCGCCAGGGCCAGGCCCGCATGCCCCATGAAGCGCATAAGCGTGAGACCGCAAGCGATATTCACACCGATGCTGACGGCAGCCGTCCAGACCGGCGTGCGCGTGTCCTGCAGGGCATAGAAGGTCTGGGTTGCCAGGCGGGCTAGGGTAAAGGCCCATAAGCCGGCCGCATAATAGAGCAATGCCGCGGCGGTCAGGTGAACCGCTTCCAGATCGAAGGCCCCCCGTTTGAAAAGCAACCAGATGATCGGCTCCCGCAGCAGCATCAGGCCGCACATGGCGGGTATCGTGATAAACAAAACGATGTTCACCGCATGGCCAAAGGTCCGGGCAACGGCCCCCTGGTCGCCCGTCAATGCTTGGCGGGAGAGGCTCGGCAACAGCGCGGTGGCAGCAGCAATGCCCACGATTCCCAGGGGAAACTGCACCAGACGATCAGCATAGTACAGGTAGGAGACACTCCCTTGAGGCAACAGCGTGGCCAGTTGGGTGTTGATCAACAGGTTGATTTGATAGACGGCCGCCCCGAAGGCGGCCGGCAGCATGAGGCGGCCTATTTTTTGCAGCCCAGCATGATAAAAGGCTAGCGGCCGGCCAAGGCGGATACCGTAGCGATAAAGAAACGGTGCCTGCAGGGCCAGTTGCCCGGCACCGCCGACCAGGACGCCTAAAGCCAGCCCTTTTACCGGCTGTGCCAGATGGGGTGATACCACCAAGGCCGCGCCGATGATGGCCAGGTTCAACACGACCGGCGCAAGGGCCGGTGCGGCAAAATGACCGAACACATTCAATATGCCCATGCTCAGGGCAACGAGCCCGATGAAAAAGATGTAGGGGAACATGATCCGGGTCAATTCCACCGTTAATGTATACAGGGCCGGGTTGTCTTTGAAACCCGGCCCGACAAGCGTGACGATGCTCGGTGCCAGGAAGATCCCCAGCAGTACCAGGCCGGTTAACAGAATCATCAACAAGAGCAGGGTCGCCTGGGCCAGCCGGAGCGCTTCTGTACGGCCTTTTGCATGGAGGGTCTCGGTGAAAACCGGGATGAAAGCAACACTGAGGCTGCCTTCGGCGAACATGCGGCGCAGGAGGTTGGGAATACGAAAGGCCACAAAGAATGTACCTGCACTCGCCGTGGCGCCGAACAGTCCGGCAACCACCGCGTCCCTGACATAGCCAAGCAGCCGGCTTAGGAAAGTGGCACCCCCGACCACACCCGCTGCCCGGGTAACCTGGTCCTCGCCGGAACGGCCGGCCGTCACGGGCACAGCCTGCCGGATAGGGGTTCGGGAAAAGAAACGCGGGACAGGAAGAGCGTGGGCCGGTAAAAATCAAAATAATCGCTTGACATATCAGAGCTGAATTTATATGTGTTCGTTTTTATATTTGCTAATAACCTTTGAAAGGAGCAAGAGCGTTGGCTAATCACAAATCCGCTTTAAAACGCGCCCGGCAGAACGAAAACCGTCGGCTGCGCAATAAATCCGTTAAAACCAGAGTGAAATCGGTCGTAAAGGCCGTGCGGACCGCCGGCGATGATGCCGCGGCCAAACTCGATGAGGCCAAATCCGTTATCGACAAAGCCGCTAAAAGAGGGGTCATCCACAAACGCACCGCCGCCCGCAGCATTTCCCGTCTGGCCAAACACGTCAATTCCGTTTCCAAGTAAGCGGTTGTCCGCACAGCGCAGCCAACCTGCGCTGTGCCCTTTGATACCGGCCGCACATCACCCGTCATATCGACAACCGATCCGCAGCTTGCCCCAAAGTTCAGCAGGCCAACCTGCATCCGGGTTCCGGACCGGGGCCATGCAGTAGTTATCTCGAAATTAAGATCTTGGCTGAATGGTTTTTTTGAGATAACTTCTAAAAATTGTCGGTAATGCTCTTATACACAGCCTCCGCCAGGCGTTTAGACACCTTTTCAAGGGCAGCGCGCCGGTTCAGGTCGGTGCCGCTGGGATTCCCCGCCACATCATACGCTTCATAGTCGGACAGGCCGCTGCGCCGCCAGAGCACTTTTCCGTCCTTGCTCTTGAGTTGCATGTCGATGGTCAGGGTAACACGTCTTTGGGAGGCCGTACTCGTACCGGTGCGGGCGATATCCGTATCTTGTACCGTTTTAATCACACCGGATAAAATCGCATCCGCATTTTCGGTTGGGGCGATGCGGGCACTTTTGCGGCGGGTAAATTCGTAAACGATGTCGCTGTTCAACTGGGCCTGAATACCGGACTCCGTGGAGCGGTTTTCCGGCATTAGAATGCTGAGTGACTCAGCCCCCCCGGGCAGAAGACCGCCGCCGGCGAACCGATACCCGCAGGCAGCCAGCAGAAATAACAGAGACACCATAAGCAGCAGGGTTCGTTGCATGTTTGCTTTACCTCAACTCTCGGTCCCCAACACAAGCGCGGAATAATTATCCAACTCTGGCTATCGAAATCGACTTCGGCCTCGGGGATGAGAACTTTTTCGTTACCGATTTCGATTCCGATACCGAACCAGATCTTTTCAAACCACTATATTGACGAGCTTCTTTTTAACAACGATGACTTTTTTGATGGGTTTGTCGGCGATAAATTTTTTCACATTGCCTTCCGCCAATGCCAATTCTTCGAGGACCTGGTCGTCCGTGTCCGCCCCAGCGGTAAATTTCCCCCGCAGCTTGCCGTTCACCTGGACCACGATGGTCAGCTCATCCTGGACCAGGGCATCATCACGGAATGTGGGCCAGGGCGCCAGCAGGACACTGTCGGTATACCCCAACGAGGCCCACAACTCTTCACAGAAATGGGGCACGATGGGAGCAAGCAAGAGCACGATGGTTTCCAGGATAAATCGCATCACCGGTCCTTTGGCCGGTTCTTTTTCCCCCGGTGCGCAGGTGATGTTGGACACCGCGTTGACCAGTTCCATAACGGCACTGATCGCCGTGTTGAAGTGAAAGCGTCGATCGATATCGCGGGTTACGCGTTCAATGGTATGATGACCAAGCTTGAAAATGGCCAGCAAATGCGGAGGTAAATCTTCCGGGGGCCCCGTGTAGGGAGCCTCTTCCCTGACCCCCGTCATCAATCCTGCAGCCAGGCGCCAAACGCGGTTGAGAAAACGGGCGCCGCCTTCCACGCCCTGCTCGCTCCATTCCAGATCACGCTCCGGTGGTGCCGCAAACAGGCAGAAAAGGCGGGTCGTATCAGCGCCGTAACGTTCCAGAAGCAGATTGGGATCGATCACGTTTTTCTTGGATTTGGACATTTTTTCCACCCGGCCGACCGTCACCGGGTTGCCGCACTGGGTACAGCGGTTTTCCCAGTTTTGCTCTTTAACTTCGGTGGGCAGTACAAATCCATGTTCCGGGCAGGACAGGGTCTCTTTACATACCATCCCCTGGGTAAGCAATCGCGTGAAAGGCTCCTTGTACTTGACCAGGCCCAGTTCTTTCAAGACCCGCGTATAATACCGGGAGTACAACAAGTGCAAGATGGCATGTTCAACGCCGCCGATATACTGATCGACCGGCATCCAGTAGTCCACGGCCGCTTTGTCGAACATGGCGGTATCGCAGCGCGGGCTACAGTACCGCTCAAAATACCATGAAGATTCGACAAACGTATCCATGGTATCCGTTTCACGGCGGGCATGGGCATCTCCACAGCGCGGACAGGTGGTGTTGATGAAATCCGCCATTTCCGGCAGGGGCGAACGACCGCCGGCCAGCAGGTCGGCATCCTCGGGCAGCACGATGGGCAGGTCATCTTCGGGTACCGGCACGACACCGCATCGATCACAGTGGATCATCGGTATGGGGGCTCCCCAGTAGCGTTGGCGCGAGATCCCCCAATCCCGGAGCCGAAAACTGACAGTTTTGCGGCCCCGCCCCTGGTCGTCCAAATGCTGGGTAATGGCCTCGATGGCTTCGCGGTTTTCCATGCCGTTGAACGGGTCGGAATTGACCATGGTGCCCGGTTGTACATAGGCTGCTTCCATTTCACCGGGTTCGAGCGGTGCACCTTCTGGTTGTACCACGACAACGATATCCAGGTCATACTTGCGGGCAAATTCGAAATCACGCTGGTCATGGGCGGGCACCGACATGACCGCGCCGGTTCCGTATTCCATGAGGGCAAAATTGGCGGTATAGATCGGCATCCGGCCACCGCTGAGCGGATTGATGCAATACGCGCCGGTGAAGACCCCCTCTTTCTCGTAGGTTTCAATAGCCCGGCTGGATCTTTCCTGCAGGGATATCCGTTCGACAAATTCCGCGACGGCCGGTTCTTCCGGTCGGCCGGCGGAAAGCTTACCCACCAGCGGATGCTCCGGAGCCAAACACATGAAGGTGGCCCCGTAGATGGTGTCCGGACGGGTCGTAAAAACCGCAATATCCTCGTTGATCCCCTCGATGGCGAACCGGATTTCCGCCCCGGTGCTTTTTCCGATCCAATTGCGCTGCATGGTGGTGACTTTTTCCGGCCAGCCCGGCAGTTTGTCGCAGTGGACCAGCAGATCCTCCGCATAATCGGTAATTTTAAAAAACCACTGCCAGAGTTTCTTCTGCCGAACCGGTTTTCCACAGCGCCAGCACATACCGGCTTCGACCTGTTCATTGGCCAAAACGGTTTGGCAGGGCTCACACCAGTTTACGTAAGACTCTTTGCGATAAGCCATCCCTTTTTCAGCCATCTTGAGGAACAGCCACTGCTCCCAGCGGTAATATTCCGGCCGACAAGTGGCCAGTTCCCGATCCCAATCGTAACTGAACCCGATTCTTTTGAGCTGGGAGCGCATATAATCAATATTTTCATAGGTCCATTTCGCCGGATGGGTATTATTGGCAATGGCCGCATTTTCAGCCGGCATCCCGAACGCATCCCAGCCCATGGGGTGGAGGACATTAAACCCCCGCATCCTTTTGTAGCGTGCTACGACGTCACCGATTGTGTAGTTGCGGACATGGCCCATGTGGATCTTTCCAGAGGGATAGGGAAACATCTCCAATAGATAGTATTTAGGTTTGGAGGTATCTTCAACGGTCTTGAAAAGAGCAGTGGCTTCCCACGTGGCCTGCCACTTTTTTTCCAGGGCCTTGGGATCGTATCTTTCATCCATCATACAGTTCCTCGCATGCCGCCTGCCGGCGGCAGATCCGCAGATTTGACGTTGGACTTTTGCAACTTATTGTTATGAAAATGATTTTTATGTGCCGCGGCACCCTATCCGTTTTATCCATGAACAGCGTGCCCCTAAATGCCATAACCCTGTTAAAATAGCAAGGCTGCATCGATAAACTGATTGACTTGTCCGAGGCAATTGCATATTCATGCAAAATACAGGCAATTGCAAAAGTTCAGGTGTCAACGCCAAACAACCTTGAATCGACTCCCAAAAACGGAGCTTCACCTATCATCAAAGGAAAAAGATAGATTTATGACCTGTAAAATTCTCATCAACGCGGTAGATACCCAGGAGTGTCGCATCGCCAAAGTCAGAGACAGCAAGCTGGAGGAGTTTCATATAGAAAGCGCCTCTCGCGAAATAACCCACGGTAACATATATAAAAGTGTTATCACCCGGATCGAACCGAGCCTGCAGGCCGTTTTTGTGGATTACGGCGCCGAGCGTCACGGCTTTTTGCAAAAACACGAAATTCATCATGACTATTTCCAGGATACGGCGGCGGCCGGTCGCAATATCACCCAGCTCGTCAAAAAGGGTCAGGAACTGCTCGTACAGGTCACCAAAGATCCCATCATGAAAAAAGGGGCCATGCTCACCACCAACTTGTCCCTGCCGGGTCGTTATATTGTGTTGATGCCCGGTAGCACGACCCGTGGAATTTCCAGGAAAATCAGCGATGAAAAGGAACGGACCCGCCTGAAAACGATTATCGGTAAATTGAAATTACCGGATGATTTCGGCCTCATCATTCGTACGGCCGGTATCGGGTGCACGAAGACCCTGATTTCCAAAGACGTGAGCCACCTCATGCGACTGTGGAAAAGCATCAAGGGCCAGGTGATGAAGGCTGCCACCCCGGCGCTCCTATACAAGGAGCGCAATCTGGTCGTCCGCTCCATCCGTGACTATTTCACACCGGATATTACTGAAATTCTTATAGATGACGGCGATGTACACCGTGAAGCCCGCGACTTTGTCGGTATCATGTCGCCCAAGCACACCAAAATCGTGAAGCATTACAAAGGTGAAAAACCAATTTTCTCCAAATTCCAGCTCGAAAGCCAAATTGCCTCCATTTACGGTAGCCGGGTTAAGCTGAAATCAGGTGGTTCGATCGTCATTCAGCAATCCGAAGCCCTGGTGGCCGTGGATGTCAATTCCGGGAAAGCGACCAAGGCCAAGTCGATCGAAGAGACCGCTTTGCAGACCAATGTGGAAGCGGCTGAGGAAATTGCCCGGCAACTGCGCCTGAGGGACCTCGGAGGGCTGATTGTCATCGATTTTATCGACATGCGTGAGTCTAAAAATAAATCGGAGGTGGAACGCACCCTCAAAATCCATGTGAAAAACGATAAAGCCCGGACCCGCATTGGACGCATTTCCCAGTTCGGCCTGCTGGAGATGTCACGACAGCGCATCCGACCGTCCATTGAATACGGGCGCTTCGAAATGTGCGGCCATTGTAACGGACGCGGGCTGGTCTTGAACGCCGAGGCCCTCGGCACCAGTTTTCTGCGGCAGTTGAGTCTGGAGTTGCTCAAACCGGATATCAAAACAGCCACCGGGGTGGTTCCCCTTTCGGTGGCAGACTATATTCTGAATAAAAAACGCAAAGAACTGCTGGATCTCGAACAACGCCGGCAGGTGACCATTTTCATCGAAGGAGATGCTAAAATGGTCCCCGGAGACAGCCAGATCACTTGTGATAAATAGCTTTTCAGACTGAAGGCTGAAGACGATTAGACTGAAGGCAAATCAACCCCTTCAGCCTTCTTCCTTCAGCAAACCAACCTTGCAAAGGAGCCCCATGACTGCAGAGCATGCGTCCCCGCAACAGACTGAAGAACGGCCGGCCCCCCAGCCGAAGCCCGGTGGCAAAAAAATCATTGGCCTGATCGCGATTGCGGCCCTGATTGCGGTGGCGGCCGGGGTGTGGCTGCTACTGCCTGGCAAGCAGGCACACGGCCCGGTGAAGCCGACGACGGACGAAGCCTCCCGGAAGGTTAAAAATCAGCCGGTGATTGAATACAGTAGCAAGGGCCAGAACGCATTGATGGAAGAGCGCAAAGCCTCCTTGGGCATCAAGGACGGCCTGGACATGATCGTTAAGGAAGGGGAAGCGATCAAAGTCGGCGACCAGACAGTCTCGGTCAAGGAGATCTCCGACTCCATTCAGGCCCAAGAGGGGGGTATTACCGAAAAAGATCTGACGGCTGCGGCCGGCGGCGGGACCGGAGCCTACGGTATCCATATCGTCCAGCCCGGGGACAATATCTGGAACATTCATTTCAAGCTGCTGAAAGCATACATGGCCGGCAAAAACATTGCCCTGCCGGAACAATCAGATGAACCGGACCGCTCAGGATACAGTTCCGGAATCGGCAAGCTCCTGAAATTTTCCGAGAACATGGTATATATCTATAACATTCGCGATCGGCAACTGGCCACTGACATACATATGATCCGACCGCTGACCAAAATCGTCATTTACAAAATGGACCGCGTGTTTGAACTGCTGGATGAAGTGGATATCGAAAATGCCGGCCGCATTCGGTTTGATGGAGAAAATATCTGGATTCCAGCAGACTAGAGGCTGTTTCTAATTTAGGATTTTGGTTCAAGGTGCGGCGGCCGTGAGGTTTCCCCGCGTTGCGGGACTTCCCGGTTTATCCATTCCTCAAATGTGGGTCGAAACCGGAGGCATACTCAAGTGTTGCGAGGATTGAAACCGAACGCCCAACGCAGAGATTGGGCCAACAGACAATTTAGAAACCTCCCCTAATTGCCCATAAGTTTTGTACAATCAGCCAGTTGTAAGTTGGCCTGCGGGCAGCTGAAAAATTATAAGCATTGAAAAACTGTTTGACGCAGCTTTACATATCCTGTATACATCCCCATTTTCAGGCCTACCAATTTACTATATAGTGTGAGGCCTTCATCATTAGGGTCGACTACCTAGCCGGTGTAAATAGTATGCCGAGTCGGATAGTCGACAGCCAGGAGGATTTGATTTTGACCAGTATAGCATATGCAATGGCTCAAGATGGCGGCGGTGCCCAGGGCGGGTCCGGCGGGTTTGCATCTTTCGTTCCACTGATCCTGATGTTCGTGATCTTTTATTTCCTGCTGATAAGACCGCAGCAGAAAAAAGCGAAAGAGCACCAGAGAATGATCGGTGAACTGCGGAAGGGCGATCGGATTATCACCAACGGCGGCCTGTATGGGCGGATCACCGGTCTCGATGACAACACCCTTACTGTTGAAATTGCCGAAAAGGTCCGGGTTAAAGTTGCCCGGGCGAATG
>Ga0126329_10000051_pt1 | contig 56841 bp, 50 predicted proteins | sample InaspJWI85metaG_FD_104915 | JGI IMG/M metagenome (GOLD analysis project Ga0126329, IMG submission 104915) | Marine gutless worms symbiont microbial communities from Oahu, Hawaii - Inanidrilus sp. 2 OAHU.JWI-85 metaG | ecosystem: Host-associated > Annelida > Digestive system > Unclassified...
TATTTTTGAGATAGCCTCTGGCTATGCCCCCTATCCAGGGTTTCTTTTCGCCAGAAATCGGGTATAATCGCTGTATTGATACTGAAACCTTAAACATAAGGAGTGTATAAAATGAGTAATACGTATAGTATTACTGTGTCAGTAGTTGTAAACTTTGACGCTGAAACGCCTGAAGAGGCAGTACAGCTTTTTAATACTATGTCTGTAAATCCTAACTTCGCCGATAGTGAGCCTAAGGGGTTATCAGCATACCTTAAATCTTATGAAATGATAAACTCTGACACAAAGGCTGTAGTTATAGAACAAACCTTCAACCAGTAGGACCCTGAGATCAGGAGTCTGGAGTCTGGAGTCGGGAGTCAGATAAGGCTTTTAGGCCGAAGACTGAAGACTGAAGTAAGAGAAAGGTAGAAGGATAAAGGCCGGGAGTCAGGAGTCGGGAGCCCGTAAGACTTCCCCCTCCCTCTTATCCCTCCCGCCAGGGGAGGGAGGGTTTTCTGACACCAGACTCCCGATACCTGACCCCTTTGCTTATTACCGCTCCCCCATGTTTCGTGCCGATTTCGCCAGCCTGGCCAGGTTGATAAATTCAGATCGGTAGCCGAACGTGTCGGGCCCCTTTACAGGGCCAGCCAGGGCGATCACATCATCGTAGGTAAAATCTTGGACATAAGGATCTTGGCGGAGCAACTGACCGAATGCAGCCACCGCGGACGCGAACACAGCTTCGCCGGGTGCGCGGCGGATGGCGTCAAACCAACGGTCTTGACCGATGGGGGTGGTCATCAGCCGGCTTTTTTCTGCACCGGGCAGCTTGTAGCGAATCTTTAAAAAGGCGTATTCATTTTCATGACTGCCGCCGGCCGATGTTTTTGAAGCGGCGGGTTTCTTCCCGTATCTGAGGTCGTCAACCAACCGGCCGCCGCCGCCGGTGGGGGTGATTTCATAAATGGCGGTCACGCTGTGACCGGCACCCACTTCGCCGGCGTCCACCAGATCGTTGTTGAAATCCTCCCGTTTGAGCAAACGGGATTCGTACCCGATGAGGCGGTATTCGGCCACCGTTACCGGATTGAATTCGACCTGGATTTTCACATCCTTGGCGATGGTAAACAGGGTGGACTGCGCTTCATCCACCAGGACCTTGCGGGCTTCGTTCAGGTTGTCGATATAGGCCGCATTGCCGTTGCCGTTTTGGGCCAGCTTCTGCATCAGCGCATCGTTGTAGTTGCCCTGCCCGAATCCGAGAACCGACAGGTAGACACCGGTCTTTCGCTTTCGCTCCACAAACCCTTTGAGCTCCTCGGGATTGCGGATACCAACGTTGAAGTCACCGTCGGTGGCTAGGATAATCCGGTTGTTCCCATCCGGTTTGAAATTGGCTTCTGCCAGGGCATAAGCCCGCCGGATGCCTTGGCCGCCGGCCGTGGACCCTCCGGCGCGGAGACGATCCAGAGCGTCGCGTATCTTCCCTTTTTCTTTTGCCGCTGTCGGTTCAAGTACGGTTCCGGCCGCACCCGCATAAACGACTATGGATACCGTATCATCCGGCGCCAGGGTATCTACCAGCATGCGGAACGCGTTCTTTAAAAGGGGCAGCTTGTCCGGTCTGTTCATGGAACCGGAAACATCCAGGAGAAACACCAGATTGGAGGCCGGTTTTTTCTCCGGGATGATGTCGAAACCCTTGATGCCGATGTGCAGCAGGCGGGTCTTTGTGTTCCACGGCGATGGGAATACCGCAACGGTGGGCTCGAACGGAGTGTCCCTGTCCGCGGGAAGCGCGTAATCGTAATCGAAGTAATTGATCAATTCCTCGATGCGGACAGCATTTTTCTGGGGAAGATAGCCGTTGTTGAGCGCCCTGCGCGTAAAGGCGTAGGATGTGGTATCCACGTCGATGGAAAACGTTGATACTGGCTCTTCTGTGACCACCTTGACGGGATTGACGGTGATGGTTTCGAAACGATCCCGGCCGATATGGGTCTGGTCCGGAACTAGGTACCGCATCTTTTCTTCCGCCAATTCGGATTTAGATAGCCTGGAAGGTCGCCCCACCGATGTCATCATCGCCGGCTTAGAGCCCTTTCGGTAGGAAACGAAGTCGGGCATCATGAAGGCTACCACCACCAGAAAACTGACGGCAAAGCCAGCAGACACAACCCATGATTTACGCAAAATAGGATCTCCTTTTCGTTTTTTACCCATTAGACGGCTGAGAAGGGAGGATCCTTGGCGTTTTTTTTCAGGGGCTTTCCTTGACAGGTGAAATTGGGACACGGCTGCCGCAACTGTTCGTTTTTGTGCCTCTGCACCGGGTTCGGGGATCGGCAGGTGATCCAATACCTTTTTAAGCTTGTCGTTTTCCGGGTTCATATTTCACGTCCAAGCGTTTGACTTAATTTTTTTCTGGCCTGAAAGATGCGCCAGGAGATGGTGGTTTCCCGGCAGTTGAGGACAGCGGCAGCCTCTTTGTGGCTCATTCCCTCGCCGAAAACCAGCAGCATGGCGGCCTTCTGCTTGTGAGGCAGCTTGCCCAATTCCCGGTACATCCGGGCGGCTTCCACATATTGCTCCTGGGTCGGACCGGGATTTTTTTGATGCCCCTCAACGGCGAAGGTCGCCTCATACGCATGCTTTGTTTTGTTTTTGCGAAGATAGTCTTTGGCGGTGTTCACGGTGATACAGTAGAGCCATGTTCGGAACGCAGATTTCAGGTTGAAAGCTTTCAGGTTGCGTGCCAGCTTTGCAAACACCTCCTGGGTGATATCTTCAGCGTCCTGCCGGAGGCCGCACCATTTATAGGCATGGCGATAGACACCTGCGTAATGGCGATTGACCAGCACCTCGAAAGCGCTTGCATTTCCGCCTACCGAAAGCTGCACAAGATCGAAGTCGCTGAGGTTGTTCATCCCGCAATTTAATCTCCCCATACCCGTTAGACGCCGGTAAGAGGAAAATCCTTTGAGTAAAAAATGACTGCGATTTGGGGTCGGGCCGTGCCAAGTAATTGATTAGGAGTAAATAGTGTTGAATTTTGGGGCATATTTCGGCCTTAAACGGTCACTTTTCAAGACAAAGTAGGCGTTTTAAGAAAATGCCATTCATAAAATTCATTCCGAAGCTTTCAAGGCCCACCACCGTTTTCAGAAGGCTTGACCGATGGAACATCGATCAGCCCCATGGATATAGCCCGTTTTTCCCAATCCTTCCTGGCCTGTGCCCGCATAACCTCTACACGGTCTGATTCATCCATGATTTCCAAACCCAAAAGCGTTTCGATGACATCTTCCATCGTCACGATTCCCGACATGCCACCGAATTCGTCAACTACTAGGGCGATATGCTCCCGCTCCTTTAAAAAACGGCTGAACAAATCTGGAATCTGAAAACTCTCCGGGACAGCCAATATTTTGCGTTCCAAAAGGTGGATCGGTTCATCTTTCTTATTTTCAACGAGCTTGGTGAGAAGTTCGTCTTTTAGGATATATCCAGTGATGGTATCGATCGTTTCGCCCTCATGCAGCAAAATTCGTGAAAATGATATGCCTTGATTGGAGCGATACAATTGGCCGATGGTCATGTCCCTGGAGGCCGCCTTTACCATTACCCGCGGAGTCATGACATCTTTGGCCCGGATGGAATTGAATTTGAGCAGGTTGAAAATGATATCAGATTCGCGCTTTTCGAAAACCCCTTGATCGGTGCCGACTTCGGCCATGGCGAGAAAATCCATTCGGGAGAATACACTTTTGGTTTTGTCCCTTTTTAATGCCTTGGTAATGAATTGGCTAAACCATATCAATGGAAATAGAACGGCGATAACCAGGGACAATGACTTCACGGTAAATGGAGCCAACTCCTTCCAGAAATTGGCTCCCAGGGTCTTGGGAATGAGCTCTGACAGCACCAGGATTGCCAAGGTCATGACCACCGGGACTATGACGCTTGTGGCAAAGGGGTTGGTCTCTGCCCATATTTGGGTCGCCTGGTTGCCAACACCCACGGCACCGACAGTATGGGCAATTGTATTCAAGGTCAAAATAGCGGCAAGTGGCCGGTCTATATTCTCTTTGAAAACCTGCAGCCGCCTGCCAACGCGAGTCCCCTCCTTCAGTTTGATCTGGGCGTAAGATGGCGTGATGCTCAAAAGCACCGCTTCCCACATGGAGCACAAAAAAGAGATCACGATTGCGAGGAGAAAAAAAGCAATCAAGAGTGTAACCATAGTTTTCCCTTTCGGACTGTCTTTGGATCGCTGAAATCCATTTTGATGATTGGGTGGCAACGAATGCAGATTGAACAAGGAAGCTTTCGCTTGGCCGGCCAACAGCTGGTTCGATATACGCGCGTCAAAAATTAGAAGGCTGACGGCGGATTCGAATTGATTATCTTAATCTACAGTTGCCGCAAGCCGGTGTCAAACGCCTCGGTGGTTAAGATTCGAACTGGGGTAGGGCCGAGCAAATATAAGGCTGAAGACAGAAGTCTGAAGACTGAAGTCGGAAATCTTAGAGCGGCCATTTTTGAAAAACAAAGGGGGCAGACCGTGAAGACCCCGAAGTCCAGGCTTCGCTATAGGAGTTATGCCCGGCAGGCAGATGTCAGAAGTCCAGTCTTCGCTCTATGAGCTACGCCAGGCAAGCAGTGATCAGTAAAGACATAGAATCCGGGGGCGGGCCGCGAGAAGGAATAGCCCCTTTTTCTCACTTTAATTGTTTGAAAGTCTTAGGGGTAGCTCTCCTCCACGGCGTCGGCGAACGCACGCAGGTTCTCCACCGGGGTGAAGTCGATGTCATAGGCCGGCGCCAGCAAAAGCCCTGCAGGGCCCAGGGTTTCGATGCGCCGCCGAACTTCCGCCCGGATTTGCCGGGGCTTACCATAATCCCAGAGCGTGGCGGTGCCCACGGTCCCCCACAGGGACAGCCGATCCCCAAATTCCTGTTTGATGGCGGCGGCGTCCATACAGTCGGGTTGCACGGGGTTGATGACATTGACGCCGATCTCCACCAAGTCCGGAAGGAGCTGGGTGAAGTTGCCGTCACAGTGGTAAAAGACCAGGAGCTCCGGCGCCTCTTCCCGGGCGATGCGGATGGCATCTGCCAGCCGGGGTTTGTAATACTCACGCCACATGTCCGGGCTTATCATCAGTTGGGTTGGTGAGGCCACGTCATCATCCAAGAGCAGGATATCGATCCCGGACCTGGCCAGGATCAGGGCGTTGTGGATCATGATGGCGGTGAGCTGGTCTAAAAGATAGTGCGCGAGTTTGCGGTTGACCAGCATGTCGCGCAGGAAGGTGTTGAACCCGCGCAGCCGGCAGGCCGTTTCGAAGAGCTGGCCCCCCAGGTGCGGGGGGGCCCCGGCCACGGCCAGGCCCTTGTGGTGCCATCTGGCCACCTCTGCGGTAAGCCCCCTGTAGCGGGACGGATGCGTAAGGTCCGGAAATACATGGTCTGCCAGTTCCTCGTTGGATTGGATCGACTCGAGGGGGCCCAGGCCCTGGTGTTCGGGGTGGTAGTCCCACTCATGGTAGGTTTGCAGCTGTGTATAATTACCCACATGGATATCTGCCGGCAGTCGATCAAGGTACTTGAGGAAACGGTCCTGGTCGGCAGGCGGGTTGAATTCAACGAATCCAACATCCAGGTGAAAATGATCTTCTGGCGACGCATTGCCGATGGCCGGTAGGGATTGGGGGAAGAAGCCCAAAGCCTTTGGGATTCGATCCGGCTTTTCACGGTTCAGTGCCGCGACAACACGTTCACGCGGAGTCAATCGCCACCTCCTTGCAAACAATCGGAATTCGGGGTCGGACCGAATTAAACATTAGATATTATGGGAATAGTATCAAAAATCAGGCCCATTTCCGGCCTTAAACGACCACTTTTGGGGGTAAAACTACTTCTTTAAGAACTGACGAACTGTTTTGAAACCCTGTAGCCGGTAATAGTCTTTGGGCTGTTGGTTACCTCATCATCAGGCCTGTCTCCCAATTCATCCCGTATATGGCGCGAACGTAAATTTCATCCTGAATATAGCGATGGTATTTCTTCGCCTCCTCCAGTCGGCCTTTTTCAACCTCATAAAAAAACCTTGCGGAGTGGACTGCTGGGTGGTCCAAAGCCACTTTGCTGGCAGCTAAAACCAGGGTCTCGAATTCTGACCAGGGCAGGGGCGGCAAGGGGTCCAGGGATGGATTCGCAATTCTTTGGTGTTCCTTTTCATAGTATCGGATCTGCTGCCCAAGCTTTTTGACAACAACCCATGGATTCAGGCCGTCCAAAGGTTCCGCCTCAACTTGGCGCTTTAGTGTGATCTTGAAATCCAGAGTGCCGGAGCTGATTTCGTCGAGCGCTATCCTGGTGGCTTGCGGACGATAGCCCTCCGTTTTTACAAGAACGAAAACCGCGGCCTTACCCGGGGTGTCGCCATAATATCTGACAGGTAATGTTGTGCGACCGCCTTGATCCACAGGTATACTGGAAGGCGAATTTTTTTCATCTACATATCTTGCGAGTACTTCTGCGAGTGCAGACGATATATGAAACGGGATCCAGGTTTGGCGGGGGAAAGTCCTATGTCCATCTTCATCAGCGTAAGCCATAAACGGAATCGGCGAGTAAAGTTTCAGAATTTTTGCTTCAGGTATCGGTCTTCCCTGCAGGTCAGTCACCTGAATATCGATGTCCCGGTTGATGCGCTGTTTAGTGGATTTTTCCTTATTGGATTTCCCCTTAACAGTTGCGGGGCCTGATTTTTCGGCCGGCGCCTGCTGCCTCCCGCCATGGCTCGCATGATGTGCATGGTATTCAGATATTATGGCTATCCCCGGTGCCCAGTAGACTAGTGTAAAAGGCACCGTGACTGGCGCCATAGCGACTTCCTTCATTGCCTCGGATTGTTGGTGCTTTTTTTCCAGCTTAAAGTTCTTTTGTACGATCGCGATTGCCTCATCTTTGGTGGCCGGCAACGAAGCTCGTTCGATAAGTCCGACATCGTGGATATGGGTGCCACCTGTGCCGGCTTCATGGATGTACCAATCATATGCCACATAAATTGCCATAATACTTGGTGATCCATAGCCTTCAATTACTGGAAGGCAGCCGTACTCGGTAAAGCACTTGTAATGGGTGGGTTTTTTATAGCTTGCACAACCCGTAATCAGGACAAAGAGAGCGAACGTCAAGACACAGTTTTTAGGTGCAATCATGTATCCTCCTTTTTATGGCCCCTTCCATAAAGTGATCTTCTATCGAGAGGCGATGGACCCGGGTGTGTTACAGTCTCCAGAGCAGATGTGGCTGGTTTTCTATGGTCTTACAGATAAGTTTTTCAGATACCGGCGAGGCTCGTAGATGTGGTCACAATGGTTGCGGTTAGATATAAGGCAACTATAAGCGAAGGCCGTATGGCAGGTAGTGATCACTGTTTGCCTGAAAATATATCGATAGAACGGTATGGGTCAAGTAAAAGATAGGAGGACCTCCGTTTGCCTGCTCTCGAGTTGGAGCAGGTAACGATAACCATTTGAAATTCTATGAATAGTATCAAAAATCAGGTCTATTCCCGGCATAAAACTGCCACTTTTGGGTAAAAGGTAAACAAGAGGTCGGAAGTCCAGCTTTCGCAAAAAGCCATGGCTGACAAGCGGAGGTCAGAGGTCGGGATGACCATGAGAATACGAAAACAACGGGTCCCAGTCTACACTCTTTACACTATACCTCCTTCAACCAAACCAAAGATAATTTATCAAATTTAACCAATGATTCATTTTTGAAAAGATTTGAAGAATAACATCAAGCTCTCCAACAGTTCCGCCATGAAACCGTAGTCCAGTTTTTCCATGGTATCCAATGTCGTATGGTAATAGGGGTTGCGGTAAAACGCGGAATCGGTAATCATCACGGCATTAAACCCCTGATCCCAGAACGATGCGTGATCGCCTAACCTGATCGCCGGCAAAATCCAGCCATTAAAGGGAACGTTAAGTTTCACCACAGGCAATTCCCGGTTTTGGGAGAATGCTTTCACGAGTGCATTGGTAAACGCTTTTGATTTGGAATTGCCGGCAATTCCAATAAAGTTGCCTTCCTTGGGATAATCGAAAAACATCAGCGGAAACGGATATCCTTGGCAGCCCTTCTCGTAGCAGGCGTACCCCACCATCTCCAGACAGATCATGCCGTCGATCTGTTCCTTTTCTTTACGCGCTTTTTTGGCGTACACCCGGCTGCCCATGTAGCGGGTTCCGTAGACCGGTGGTTCCTCCAGGGCAAAGGAGACAAACTTAACGGATAGATCGAGTTTTTGGGTATCGATCATCGATTTCAGCAGTCGTGCGGTTTCCAACTGCACGGCCACTGCACTGGCATTATCATCGGCACCGACGGTGCCGATCACGGAATCGTAATGAGCACCGACCACAAAACGATTTTTCGTCCGGCTAGCGGACGTTATTTCGGCAACGACATTGGTCACCATAATATTATGATATTTGTACGGTTCCCGGTGTACCGGTATGCCGAGGTCTTGATAGAACCGTTCAATGTAATCGGCCGTTTTGTCCAGATTTTCAGGCACCCCCACACTGCGCTCGCCAATGGTGACGGTGAGTTCCTTCAAATGATCTTTTAGCAAACCAGCGGTATGTTCTATGTCGATCATTGCGTTGCTCCTGTCTTGTGCCATGGCCGCAATGTTCCATAAGGATACATGCATCATTAGCAAATTGATGTAGATGACACACAAAACCGTTTTATACCGTTGCCGCAATTTCATTGATTTTAGAGGTAGGATCGAGCTATCCTTTTGCTATTCTTAGAAAACAAAGGGGTCAGGTCTTCATTCTCTACAGAAGATAGCTGATAATATCAACAAATGCCACAGACAAGTTGACCGAGATACGGGGGGAATTGAAAACGAACTCCAGCGGAACGCGCTCGACGCTTTGCACTCAAGCAACCGGCAATCAGTCTGTCCATAGACCGTGGTCGGAAAATTGCCGCTAAAATGAAAATAGAGCCATTTGATATTATAAACTAAAGAACGTCCCTTATTTGCCTTATTTGCCGTCCCCTATTTGCTATTTGAGATGCTAAAATTATCATACGTTCATTTCAGGTTGAAACAAGCGGCGGGGTGTACCCTGGTGCTCCTTTCACTATTCCTGGCCGTGGGCGGAGGCGCGGTCGCGGACGACCGCACCGAGCGCTTCCGGGCCAAACTGCTCTTTCGGATCCATTCCGATGAACCTGTTTTCGCTTCCAATGCCATGTTTAATATGGCCGAGTCTTATACCTGGGGCAACGGATCGGCTGACTATGTCCGCGCCTACATGTGGTATACCCTTGCTGTGGCCCGGCGATCACCGGAGGGGTGGTTTAACTCCCAGGGCCACCAGAAGATTACGCCCCGTATGACGCCGCAGCAGATAGAAAAGGCCCGGCAGATGGCACACCAGTGGATGCAGGCGTATTGGGAGCAAACGCCGGACAGCATCCTGAAAGCCGATTTAAAAGAAGTGCGCCGCCGGCATGTCACCGGGGATGACCTGGCCCTGGGCGAAATTGTCCGTCGAGCCCAATTCGGTGATCAGGCGGCGTGGATCGCGTTGGGCGCAATATATTGGGAAGGTAGTGCCGTTGAACCCGATCCGGCAAAAGCCCTTTCCTGGTGGAACCGTGTTGCCGAGGATGGGAATGCCGAAATCATGAACAAGTTGGGTATTCTCTACCTGGATGGTCATTCCGACCACGGGATTCCCGCCGACCCACGCAAAGGCGAGATCTGGCTGCTGAGAGCCGCAACAACAGGTCATACCCCGGCCGCCCAATTGTTGAGGATACTGTACCGCGACGGAAAAGGCCCCGTCCGTGCAGATCCGGATAAATATCGCTATTGGAATCAAAAGTGGACCACAGCGGTTGCTCGGGAGGAACATAAAGGGCGCGGGGGGCAGGGGGCAGGCCACGGGAAGACCGGAGACTGAAGGTCTGCGGCCAAGGGGCAGCATAAGCTGGAAGGATTATAACCAGGATACCCTGATGAAAACAAATAACTACGCGCTCGGCGTTGCTCTCGGTTTGTGCCTGGCGGTTCTGGTTGCCACCGGACCGACGGAGGCGGCGACCCGGTACTATTCGCCGGTGGTCAGCGCGGCCGGCGACAAGATTGCTTATGTGAAACGCGACTACCGGGTCTGGGCCTCCGGCGGCGGACTTGTTCCTTTCATGGGTGGCAAGCCTTACCAGGAGCGCGTGCTCAGCGACCGGATCCAGGTCTGCGTAAAAGATCTAAAGACCGGCCGGGTAAAGTTCATCGGCAACTGGAAACCAAGACAGGTCAAGAAAAGCGGGCTGATATCCATAAGACCCGTGTTGAACTGGGATCTTGAAGGGCTGCGCTATGTCATCAGCCTGCGGGCCGAAAAGGACCCCGGGGTCGGCATCTACCGCCGCCCCTATGCCTACCTTAGCAACCTGGAAAAATGGAGCGGCCTTAAAACCGGGCCGACTGCGGCCGGCATTGTCCGGGTGCGGCTGGAGGACAAGTCCGGGGCGCGGCATTCCGGAGGCAGCGCGGTCGTGGTTGAAAAAACCTGGGACCGCAAGACGGCGCTGCCCGTGATCCGGGAGGAGCTGGACGAGCTGCTGGCGCAGCAGGCGGCCGCGGCCGACAAGCCGGTCCAGCGTGACCGGGTCCGGCACCTGGCGGAGTTCGTGGCCGGGCAGGCCACCAGCCGACTGCCCGATAAACTCGTGACCCTGTTTCTGGAAGAATCTCGCAAAGCTTCCGGGGCTTATCCGGACTTGACACCGGCCATTGTCCAACTGGGCCAGAGCGCCATCGAGCCACTGTTGCAACAGTATGACCGCACTGAACCGGCTACCCGCCTGGCGACCCTGATACTTTTGGGCGAGATCGGTTCGGCCAGCGCCCTGACCCTGGTTCGCCGTGAGATTTGGGCCGACAATCCAGACCTGCAAAGCGCCGCAGTCGTCGCCCTGCGCAAGATCAAAGGTGACCGGGCCGGTGAAGAGCTGGCGCTGTTGCTCGGGGACAGCCGTCTGTCCTCCCCGGTGCGAGTGACGGTCCTGGGGCAGCTCACGCAGACCCCGGACACCGACTGGCCGGTCTACGTGCTGGACGCCGCCATCGAGGATGCCTTTGTGTTTCAACAGCTGTCCGACATCGTGGCGGACCTGGACAGGTTACCGGAAAGAGAGATCTGGTTCCGGCTGGAGAAGATCTACCCGTACCTGAAGAGTGAGGACCCCCGGACGGTGCGCACCGCCCAGCACCTCATCGCGCGGATCCGGTTCTGGAACCACCTGTCGAAGCTGCAACCGGTGGTGGCGGACCTGATCAAGGCGCGCTACGCTTACGGGTTGACAACCGATGCTACCGGCAATTTGATCAACACCGGGAACAGGCCGATGGATGACCGGATCGTCTGGGACCGCGCCCTGGCGACCGAGATGCTGGATCATATCGGTGCGAAAATGCGGGATCCGGGCCAGTGGCTGCCTCGCAATGTCAAATATCCGGACAATCTGCTTACAGTGGTTTATCTGGAGCACCTGTATCATAAGCGTACGGGGATGCGGATTATCGGCCGGCCGCCGGTGGAAGCAAAGCTCGAGGTCAGCGTGCGGGATGCCGCCGGCACAGTGCAGGCCTCGGGTCGCCGGTTCGTGATAGTGGGACAGCCGGTAAGCCTGCAGGGCGAACCGGTCGCCGGAGGGTTTCCCCCAGCGACCTGCGAAGGCCTGCTGTTCATCGATAAGGAGAAGTGGCGTCTGACGTTCAACCCCCTGGTGATGCGCCTTGCGGACCACACGCTGACGGCGCTGGTGTCTATTCCTTTCGGGGGCGCCTGTGAAATCAGGATGGCGGCCGGGCTGGATGGCCGGCCGCAACTTTATATCTGGACGCTGCGCCACATCGATGCTCCCCGCCCGCGCTAAAACCGTCCGGGGAAAAAAACAAAGAGGTCAGGTCTTCATTCTTGACCCCCATCTCAGAAAGGCAGCAAATGGAGATACTCAAAAGCTGGGCAGGGAACCAGGCGTGGCGGCCAAAGGCTGTGCATCGGCCAAAGGATGAGCAGGAAATCGCCGAAATTGTGACGCGTGTAGCTGAAGAAGGCGGATGCCTCAAACCTGTGGGATCAGGGCTTTCCTGGTCCGACATCAACGAGGTGGAGAATGAGCATCTGCTGCTGCTGGATCGAATGGCAGCCATCGACGTGCAGTCCGATTCGAAGCGGGTTTGTGTCCAGGGCGGAGCAGTGATGTCCGAAATCCAGAAGGCCCTGGACCGACAGAGCCTGGCTCTGGATAACATCGGCTCCATCGTCACCCAGACCGCCGCGGGCTACACCGGCACTGGAACGCACGGTTCGGGCACGCCGCTATTGTCCACCTTCATCGAGGAGATGCGGCTGGTGGACGGCACCGGCCGGATACGAAAACTGAGTCGCTCTCAGGAACCGGAGCTGTTCTCCGCCGCAAGGGTCCACTTGGGTTGTCTCGGTGTTGTCACCGAGATCACATTCAAATGTACAGATGCCTTTGATCTGGAGGAACGCCGGGAGATCGTATCATTCGACCGCGCTTTGGGCGACCTGGAGGGGTATCTGGCCGCAAACGATTACGTCAAGCTCTGGTGGCTGCCCTATACCGATGTCATCCAGGTTTATCTTTTCAACCGAACCGATGAGAAAAGAACCACGCCCAGGCCCACCGAGCTTATGGATGAGTGGGGCCTTTCCACGCATTCCTTCAGCGCTCTCCTCCTCCTGACCCGAATGGTGCCGGTGCTCACACCCACGGTGCTTAGATCACTGCAAAGTCTCTACTTCACTCCCCGGCGCCGTGTGAACCGGAGCACACGGCTTTTCAACATCGGAAAGATGATCCCGATCCACAACGAATCGGAATACGCTATCCCCCTGGAAAAAGCAGCAACGGCCATCGATCGGACAGCCCAAATCGTTCGCAACGCAGCGCCTGAGTACCGGGTGAACTTTCCCCTGGAGGTTCGCTTAGTACCCGGCGACGACATCCCAATGAGCCCGGCAAACGGGCGGGATAGCTGCTATGTGGGCGCGTACGTGGCCAGCACTCAGTGGACCGAGCCCTATCATCGGGATTTCGAGGAACTCATGCGTGATTATGACGGACGGCCTCACTGGGGCAGACTTTTTTCACGGACTTCCCGCGACTTCGCCGAGCTCTATCCCCAGTACCAGCAGTTTGACGCAGTCCGACGGGAGTGTGATCCGAATTGGATTTTCAGAAACGCTTTCGTGGAAAAGGTGTTCGGCGATACTGTTGGCTAAGGTAAATAGTTCTCCTCAGGAGGATTGGGGGCGGACCGTTATTGCAGGAGACCAGAAGCCTGAGGTCAGTGGTCAGGGGAAGCGATTAATTATTAGCTGGAAGGTCCGGGCTATGCCCCGCAGTGGGCAGAGTGTAGCAAGAAAAGGGTGAAAGGGGGAACCCAGAAACTGTGCGGCAGGAGTCGGGGCCGGAAAAAACCAAAAACTTCAGCCAGCTTTTGTCTAACGTGTCTTCGAATTCTGCGTTGATTTTCGGTGGCAAGCCTTTCTCAAGTTTTCTTTTTTCCTATCTTTTTTGGCGAAAGGGTCAGACCTCACGCCGACCAACATGTCTATCACTCGCAAAGCCTGACCCCGTGTCTGGGGCCTAGCCTTTTCGACTGCCTGGATAAGTTTTTGCTTGCTCATTGGCCTTGTATCGTATTTTTTCATAACAAAAGATAAGACATATTTCAAATATGTCAAATAAATTTAAATATTTACACAAGGCAAGATTGGGGGTCAAGCTTACGTTGCGCAAATAGGGGCGGACCGAGCTAAGCTTCTGATATTTCTGAAATAGTATTAAAAAAGAGGGCCTTTCCGGCCTTAAACGGCCATTTTTAGGGAAAAGGCAAACAGGAGGTCGGAGGGCAGACGTTAGAGGTCGGGACAGCCCCGAGGTTAAAACTCGGAAATCTAAACAAAGGGGTCAGACCTACACATTTACATAATTAAGGTATTTGACAATGTGTAGGTCTGCTCCCTTTGTTGTGCCTAACAAACTGATAAAGTGTAGAATATGATGAAGGTAGGTCCAGTCTACGCTCAAGGCTTACGTCTGCGCCTAGCGGCTACGCCGCATCAGTCTTCGTTAAAACTACGCCTAACAGGCAAGACGCCTAAACAGTCTTCCGTCTTTGCATTTCCAGTTGCGCCCGAAAGGCAGGACGACCGACCGGTCGTCGCTATAAGTTATGCCCGGCAGGCAGGCAAACGGAGACTTTACCCCTATTTTATTTAAGTCTCTTATTTGACCCTATTCAATGTGCCATGCTAAAAGATTTTTATTCCTGCCAACTCCAACCAAGGAGGAATCATGGATCAAAAATTTTGCCCGATAGCCAAGTGTCCGTGCGAAAAGACCAATTGTATGTTTTGGCAAGGCGCCGGTGACGGTGAGGCTGATGGTTGCTTAATTGTTAATTGTCTAGGTGAAATATATACTGAGATTGATTTTAAAAAAGTCGGCTCATTGGTCTATTCTGCATGGCAACAGACTGGTTAATTAAACCTATTTCCTCCTATGCCTTCTGGGTCGGACCGGGCAGATATAAAGCTGAAGTCTGATGTCGGGTAAACCTTGAGATCAGAGGCCGGAAATCAGTGGTGGGCCCAGGGCGGGCAGCGCTGGGGAGCCATATATAACAAGGGCTTAGAGATTTCCGTCTATCATCCCTTGTTTAATTTCCAACCCTATTTCCAACCTTGAGCTTTAATATCGCCCAACATGGCCATTTTTTCTGATCTAAGCACCCGCTTTTAGATTTGCTCTATTGAAAAACATAAAATAGCTAATTATAGTTGGGATGTAGGCTGATGCCCACTACTATTCGACTTGCTGGTTCCATACTGGCTTCCCTTGCAAGGTTTATTCAATATAAGGAAAACGAACGATTTCAGATAAAAGAGCAAGCATAAATAGACGTACTGAAAAAGACCGTAGAAGCGGAGGTAGATCTGATTACAGCGGCCCTGAAAGAAGAAGTCAGAGATTCAGGAGAAGTGGGGTTGACCGGAGGAAGAGGGACAAGATGGTTGATATTCAAAAAGAATTTTTAGAAACAAAAAAATTTCAAGCAACAAGGACAGAACGAACCGAACACGTTTTTGAAAAAGATAAAGTTATCGGAACACCTGTCAAAGTCATGAGATCCGGTAAAAATGACCCAGAGGAAGGCTGGCATATTGTAGGCGTCTATTTCGAGGACAACTTGAATCAGCTAAAAGTGAGTTATGTAAAAGTGCGTAGACTGGATGAAAAAAATCCTCGCGGGGGTATAGAAAAAACGGTGCGACTGGAAAGTTTGATAAAATTAAATCCAGAAATAAAATCGCTATTTTATGGCAGTTAAAAAACAGAGATAAGGCAGTCTACAACCGAAAAGGCATTTTAATCTATGCCATTACAAGTATCCACACCTTAAGGAAACCGAACCTTATAATTACGTCACCGGTCTTTCACACGGGCGACAGAAGTTCAAATCTACTTGGGCAAGCAAATACATAAAATGCCGATTAGGAAAAAGCCCTGATCGGCATCTTTTATGGATAGACTCCCTGTTGAAATGCTTGTGTAAGTCGCGAAAGATACGAGAGAACAACACGGGATGGAATATTTATTTATCCCTGGAAGCAGTTTATTGAGAAGCTCTGGACAGGCGAGATTGTTTGATGGCTTAATCCCAGTACCTTGCGAGTTTGAGGAGAGGGCCTAAAACAAACAGACGGATCTCAAGTCGTCGCTATATCGCTTTTAATTATCAACAGGGTCATACAACTATGACGGGAATGAATGAAACCGCTAAACAATGCCCCCATTGTGGTCTCGATGGAACTGTCGAGCAATTCAGTACGTGGGAAAAAGATGGTAAAAGGGGTTTTTTAGGAAAAACGCCTGAGGGCCATATGATGCTTCTCTGCCCGAGGTGCCTATTTTACTTTAAATACGACCCACATTCAGATAGTTTTATTCGAGAAGAGAGTGTTGGATTGAGTAGGCATGTGCCTATAATTATAGGTGTTCTATCGATTGCGGGTGCCATGCTCATTGCTGTCTTTTTCACCGGCTGGTGGACATATTTTGTCGGTACTTTTTTATTGATACTTGGTTGGCGCTCGCTAAAAACCGGGTTGTTCGCAACCAATAAAGAGATCGCGGAAATCGCAACATCGATTCCGATCTCCAAAGAAACCAAAAAGAAGTTTGATGATCGTTCGTAAACGCTATCATTAAGCTTACCAGGGATTGTTATTTGCACGTCTTGTTTTTCACACCATGGGAGGAGACCGATGGAATGGACCGGGACTTCAGACAGGCGAAGCGGGCGTGATCGCAGGAAAGGTGACGACTCCAGCTATAGCGGCCCCGAAAGAAGGCGCGGGAAATACAGGCGGAGGGCGGATTTCATTGCCTGTATGCACTGTAAAAAAGTCTGTGATGCCAACGGGACCTGGGCCCCTAATGCTGATCCCGCAGATACCATCTCCCAGTTCCGGGCCGGTATTTGCCCGGAATGTTCTTCAAAAGGGTTTACTCCGTTTTACCCTGATGACTGACTGGGAATTGGGGACAGGCACTGCTGGTCTGCCGATACCAGTAAGGGTGTTGGCCGAAAACCCCAGGTAATATCACTTGACCATCTCCCAATTCGTAAAGTATAAATATATATAATTAATCCAAAATCACATGCGAGTCCGACTCTGAAACCGCTCTAAAGTAGACAACTCAACCCCACGTACAACTGCATTCCATTAACAAGTACCGACATTTAAAAATTTCCAATCATTTTCTTGCGTGGTCTCACTACTGTTTGCAAATCAACTACCCCGAATATGTGTATGACACTCATTGTGTGGAATAAATTTCATGAAATATTCAGATAGATTACAGGGGCTCTGCCGGTCAGGGCAGAAAGTAAATTTCCACTGAATAATGAAGTTAGGCAGAACAATTCAATATTAACGGAGAGATAGGAGGGCGTTACCTAGAAGTCTTTCTAAAAAAAAATAGCGAGGTTTAGCCATGGAACCAAAAAAAGTCGGGTTCGTTACCAATTACTTTGGCAGAATATCAGTTGCTGCAGTTGAAATAACGGACGGAACAGTGTCAGTGGGAGATACACTTCACTTTATTGGACACACGACTGATTTTGAAGCCAAAGTACACTCCATGCAGATCGAGCACAAATATGTAACCATTGCCAAGAAGGGCGATTTTGTCGGCATAAAGGTCCCTGAAAAGGCCAGAGAAAAAGACAACGTATACAAAATAGATGCAGATTAGGATTGGGGGCAAGTAACAGTTGAATGGCGACACTGAGGTCTTGGGGTGGCTGGGGATTTGGGGTCGGGCCGCGGGAATATAGACTGAAGTCTGAAGTCCGAAGACTGAAGGAAAAAACCCGAAAAACACAGATTAGCCGCAGATACGTCTTCGCTAAAGCTTCGCCGCACAAGCGCAAACCGATATCATCGGGGCAGCTTGTCCGGCATAGCCTTCTGGCGACGACGGAACCTGCCCGGCTGAAACTTGTCATGCCCTTCAGGCAATTCTAACGCTGACATTCAAGGATACCGTTTGCCTGATAGAGTACCACGTTTTCTTTCGCGAAGCGATGGCTGCCAAGCCCGGGCAAGTCGCCCGGGCATAGTCTGCGTGTGTCGAACGCGCGAAGCGAGAGGGCGGCTGAAACCATCATTGCTCGACTAATATGAAAGGCTGGGCGTCATGTGCAAATAGTTATTATCTGCCAGCTGCTTTAACATAAAATCAGCCGTATCTGCGCGTGAAATTTTGTTTTTGACCATTTTGTTATCAGCAGGATAGCCTTGCTGATAAGCGCCGGTGTGCTCACCATTGGTTAAAGCTGCCGGACGGGCTATTATCCAATCCAGCCGGCTCTTTTTGATATGGTTTTCCTGAAGCTCATGATCCGCAAATACGCGGCGCAGCATGAATGGCACGAGGAGATACTTATAAAGAAACGGTAGGCCTTCACGGCTGTCCCCAACGCCGTCAGATGACTGACAGATGAATCGCCTGACACCGGTTTTTTCCATGGCCTGGATAATGTTTTTCGTTCCTTTTGCCCGCAAATTGCTTTTGTCGGTTGGGGGCAAACCAATTGTGCACAATACGGCATCCTGCCCACGTATGGCCCCCTCCACAGAAGCATAATCCAATACATCGCCTTTCATTACCTGTAATTTTTCATGCTTTTGGTCGAGTTTTTCAGGACTGCGTGCAAACGCGGTAACATCATGTCCCTGTTCAAGGGCCTGTTTCACCACCTGTTGACCTGTAGGGCCTGTTGAGCCGAAAATTATCACTTTCATATCTGTTCTCCTTGTTTTTGCCCGAATATTTCACGTGTTTGAGGCATCCATTTACTGCGTTACAAGGGGCTTGCGGTAGCATAAGTACGGCTGCGCCCCTTAAGTTTGTAAATGGATGCCTCAAACACGTGAAATCTCCGGGTTAGCAGTTATTGCCAATTGCTTTACGTCTAATATATAGGTTCTTATTCGGAGTGTAAATGACTGTAGATCCCTAAAACATGCTCAATCGTCCACAAGTGTGGATTTGACTGCAGGGCGTCGCAGTGCTATATTCAACTATATGAACGACTCGATACCTGACATTGATTCTCCTGATTATCCCTGGGCCTCTGTAGACCCGCTTGGTGAAACATTGCATTTCTTGCATATGAGCGGTGTCTTTTACACACGCTCGGAGTTCACGGCCCCGTGGGGGTTAGCTTTACCGGCCTTTCCAGACTGCCTCATGTTTCACGTGGTGACATCCGGGCGCTGTTGGCTCGAGATCGAAGGGGCCGACCCGCACTTGCTGCAACCAGGCAGTCTGGCCCTTGTCCCCCACGGCGAGGGGCATCGGCTATTAAGTGAGCCCGGTGTGCCGGCGGCAAAGCTCTTTGATCTCCCCCGGGAGCAGGTTAGTGAGCGGTATGAAATCTTGCGGCATGGTCAGGGCGGCACGGCTGCCAACCTTATATGCGGCACTGTTCGGTTTGACCACCCGGCCGCACACCAGCTTGTCCGGCTCCTGCCGAAGTTGATCTGCATTGAAGCCTGGCAGTCGCCTCAGATGGAGTGGATCCAAAGCACCCTGCGTTTGATGGCGACCGAGGCCCGTGAAATGCGGCCCGGAGGTGAGACGATCATCACCCGCCTGGCTGACATTTTGGTCGTCCAAACCATTCGTTCCTGGATGGCAGAAGACCCCCTGGCTCAGACAGGCTGGCTCGGCGCGCTGCAAGATAAGCAGATTGGTTATGCCATCTTGCTTATTCAACGTGATCCTGCCCGCGAATGGACGGTCGCGTCGTTAGCAGCGGAAATCGCCATGTCGCGTTCGGCCTTTGCGGCCCGTTTTAAAAAACTCGTCGGGGAATCACCGATGCAGTATGTTACCCGCTGGAGAATGAATGCGGCCTTGACCTGGCTCAGGAATGAGAAGGTGTCTGTGGGTGAGCTGGCCGATCGCCTCGGTTACCAATCAGAGGCAGCGTTCAGCCGGGCCTTTAAGCGCTTCAGCGGTGTTTCACCTGGAGCAGCCCGGCGAACAAGCAAGGCGTCCGGAATCGGGAGTCCAGGCTTCGCCTAAGGCTACGCCCGGCAAGCAGGAGTCGGGGGTCAGGGGCTGCACCCGCGTAGAGCAGAGGGTAGCGGGCATAGGGTTAAAGACGACAACCTGGTGACCATAATTTAGCCGCAGATACGTCATCGCTAAAGCTTCCCACTACGCCAAAGGCTACGCAGGACATGTCGCCGCACAAGTGTACGCCAATATCATCCGGCCAGCCTGTTCGTCATAGCCTTCTGGCGACGACGGAACGTTGCCGAATGACACCGTCATGCCCTTCGGGCAAAAATACTAAAACTTCAAGGCTACCTTTTGCTTTTTCTATTAGTATGTATTCCTTCGCGAAGCGATCGAAGTGATTTTCCATTTTAGATTGCGGATTATTGATTTTAGATTGAAGGCATTTTGCCAATCTGTAAAAAAGCCTGAGCGCAGCGATTCCTTCAATCTAAAATCCGAATTCCAAAATCCAAAATAGAATCGGGGCCGGCCGCACCAAGCAATTGATCAGTCTTCGCTCTACGAGCTGCACTCGACAGGCAAGACGCCAGGCAGGTATGCAGAGCCTTGACCCCCATTTTCGATTATCAAAGTCCGAATTTCTTGCGGTTTGACCCAGTTTTTAATTCGTTGACGGGTAGGGGTTGATGCGTTACCATGCTTAGAATCCAGCCAACATATTGTTTCCAATATAAATCCAAAAAATTGTCGAAAAGGAAGTGGCTGTGCTTTTATCCGTCTAAGCACCCTTTCAACACGTATCGTTGTGTTTGCAAAAATGACGATACAATCGTCACAGATGATTTCAAAATTTCCAGATGGAATAGAAAGAGGAGGAACATTATGAAAGGAAAATGGAACACCCTTTTTTGCTATGTCATCGTTATTTTTATTTTCGGCGTTGTGACATCCTTGGTTATGCCACCGGCCCATGCCCTGGACGAGGAAAAATGCGAAAGACTGGTGGATGAAACCATCCGACTTCTGAAAAAAAACGAGATACTTTCTTTTAATGGGAAAAAAATGATTGCAGCCTTAGAGGACTATAAGGATGGCATAGACAGGAGCGAATTCAGAAAGATGGATGACGTCTTGGGACCTTTTGATGATAAAGAGAGTGTTCTGAGAACGATTTTTAAAAACATTCAAGAAATAAAGGAAGTTTGCGATTGATTGAATTGGGTGAATTTGGGGCCGGACCTGGCGAAACAGCTGATAACTAATTAATAGTTCGAAAATTTGGGTGATTACAGGCCATAGACGGCCAATTCCAGGGTTAAAAGGGCCCTTTTGAGAGATCGAAAACAGGAAGGCTTGAGAATGAAAATTCTGAGAACGCCTGATGATCGTTTTGAAGACCTGACTGAATACCCGTTTTCATCAAACTATACAAACATACAGGATTCCGAGGGCAACATCTTGCGGATTCATCATGTTGATGAAGGCCCACAGGATACGGACCCGGTGCTGTTTATGCATGGAGAGCCCAGCTGGTCCTATCTGTATCGGAAAATGATTCCAGTTGTGAACGCTGCCGGTTATCGTACCGTTGCTCCTGATCTGGTGGGGTTTGGCAAGTCTGACAAGCCGGCCGAGCGGGACGACTACACGTGTGAACGCCACGTTGAGTGGATGAATACCTGGTTTGAAACGATGAATCTGCAGCGTGTCACCCTGGTTTGCCAGGACTGGGGCGGGATCATCGGGCTCCGGCTGGTGGCCAACCATCCGGACTGCTTTTCACGGGTTGTGGTGGCCAATACCGGTTTGCCGACAGGAGACCGACCACTGTCCGCTATGTATCTCAACTGGCGCAAATTTTCCCTAGAAGTTCCTGACTTTGACGTCGGGAGCATTATCATGATGGGGTGTCAAAAGTCGCTGACAGAAGATACCATAGCGGCCTACAACGCCCCGTTTCCCGACGACACCTATAAAGAGGGTGCCCGGATATTCCCTTCTCTCGTTCCCGTCTCTTCGGATGAACCTGCGGCGGTGGCCAATCGCAACGCCTGGAAAGTGCTTGCTGATTTCGAAAAGCCCTTTATCACCATGTTCAGTGACAGCGACCCGATCACTCACGGCGGTGAGCGGATCTTCCAGAACAAAATTCCGGGAGCCCGGAACCAGAGGCATCTTACCATTGAAGGGGGCGGACATTTTCTTCAGGAAGATTGCGGACAGGAGTTTGCTCAGCGGGTTCTCGATTTCATTTCAGAGACAAAGAAACAATAAGACAAAGGGGTCGGGCCCCGACTTCAAGGAGCAGTGTATGCGTTCAGTTTTATTTTCCACCAAAGCTTTCATCGGAAAAATTCTAACTGAATCATTCTATAAAAAACTTGGTAAGAGGTTAAATGCGCAAATAATCATCCACAGAGGATCTGTGGACATAGAGTGGATAAAGATAGGCAGTGGTAACAAACCAACGATATTATTTCTCCACGGCTTTTCCGACCGGAAGGAATCTTTTTATTTTTCGGCTAAAAGCCTTTATCAAAATTTCAATATAATCATTCCAGACTTACCAGGGTTCGGCAATAGTACAACTGATCACGGATTGATTTACAGTTTAGAAAACTATGAAAACTGGTTGTGTGAATTCATAGATCAGAACTACCTTTCTCAATTCCATCTGGTTGGCAATTCTTTAGGTGGCGCGATTGCGACAAAGCTGGCCATAAAATTACCCGAAAAAATAAGATCGCTATCATTAGTCAATCCAGGAGGCTTCTACGTTTCTGAAAAAGAATCTATATATGATGAGGCTCTTAACGGTATAAATCTCTTTAGAGTGGAAACGCCCGCAGAATATGACAAATTTCGAGATCGCATCTTCTACAACCGGCCCAGCCTCCCCAAGTATGTAAAAGAATATATGATCAGCAGTGCCATTAAAAACAGGGATTGGTATGGAAAAATATTCGATGAATTAGCCGATATAAAATTGGCAAAGGAAGGCGTCAAGACTATCGAGGAACTATCTCTAAATTCCACATGTAAAGAGGTGCAAGTTCCAACCAACATTTTCTGGGGCCGACATGACACCCTGTTCCCCTACGAAACAGCTGAATTATTAAAGGAAAAAATTGAAGACGCTTCCGTGTGCATTTTTAATGACATGGGTCATTGCCCACATCTTGAAAACCCCAAACGTTTTTCCAAAGCGTTGAATGATTGCTTAAAAGGATCTTAAACTGCCAGACCCCTCTGGATTGATTATCCCGCTGCTTTTGACCATGTCACGTCGCGCGGCAATGAGCGTAAGGCCTTATTTAAAAGCCAACGCAAATGCGAGAACTTTTTAGCATACTCGAATCCACCACCGAGCGTAACTGGTACAGGCGCAGCCGACCGGCCTGGAATTGAGAACTCGCTGCCAATTTCACCCCGTTATCGCAAAAGGTGGCTTGAAACCTGACAGCAATTACCTTAAGCTCGTGACAGTTGCGAGTGAGGCAATTCTTTCGAACCATCTGATCTTTTTCCAACGGCAAACCGGAGGGGACACCATGGATAAAAAAATGAGGGTCATGAGTGAAAAGCCTTTGAACGCGGAGACACCGGTGGCGAGTTTACAGACCTGGATTACCCGGAACGCGGTTTTCTTTAAACGCAACCAGGGGCAGATCATGTCCGCGCCCGTATCCCTTGACACTTGGCGGCTCTCGATTCAAGGGTTGGTGAAGCAGCCTCTCGAGTTGGATTTCAACGAGATTCTATCCCTTCCCAAAGTTGAGGTCGCCAACACCCTTGAGTGCTCCGGCAACAGTCGGTCGCTGCTCACTAAAAAGGCATCCGGCAATCCCTGGACCATCGGTGGTGTCGGCAATGCCATCTGGGGCGGTGTTCGCCTGGCGGACGTGATCGAGAAAGCCGGGGCAGCGGCCGATGCCCGGCATGTTAGTTTTGAGGGGCTGGATAAGCCGCTGGGTAAGGCCCAGATCAAATTCATTCGCAGCATTCCTATCGAAAAAGCAATGGAATCGACCCTCCTGGCCTATGAAATGAATGGTGAGCCGCTGCCCCTTGAGCACGGATTTCCCCTCCGGGCCCTCGCTCTGGGATGGACGGGTGCCAACTGCGTCAAGTGGCTGAGCACGATCAAGCTCCTGGACCGGCCCCAGGAAGGCTTTTTCATGGACAAGGTGTACCGAGTTTTTCAAAAGGGTGAGGATCGGGAAACCGGTACGGTGGTGACGACCATCAGCCTCAAATCCATAATTACCGCGCCGGACAATGGCGCCACACTCCCGCCGGGCATCGTGGCGGTGCGGGGTGCCGCCTACGCCGGTGAAGCCGATATCGGGCTTGTGGAAGTCAGTGTGGACGGAGGCGTCAACTGGGAAGCGGCCACATTTATCGGACCGCACGAGACCTATGCCTGGCGGCGCTGGGAATTTCAATGGCCGGTGACCACCCCCGGTGAATATCTGATCATGGCGCGTGCTACGGACAACCAGGGCAGGGTCCAGCCGGAATCGGCAAATTGGAATGTCCTCGGCTACGGCAACAATGGCGTCCGGGAGCATGCGGTATCCGTGACTATCCAATAAAAAAAAGGGTAAGAAATAGGATCCTTTTTGTTTATTGGGTCCTTAAAGTAACCGGCCGATCCGATTGGTCCCTCTCAGGGACCCGCTGCCGCTTTGAGCACTTTGCGACGATTGATCAGCCTGTTCATTTATTTTCAGCTCGCCGTCCTGGTCCAGACTATATTTTCCGGAAACCAAACCATTTTTGATTTTCCGAACGACTTTTTCGCCCAGCTTATAAGCTGAAAAAAGACCGGTTTTCTCTAAAATTACAGCATCGTCATATCCGTTCACCGCTAAATTTCTAAGCATCTGGCTTCTCGATAAGCCCAGACGTTCAGCCATTCGATCTACTTTTTCCACAAACTCAGCGTCTAATTGTATCGTTACTTGCATTTTTGCCTTTTTAGCCATTGCGCTTTCCTTTTGCAGGTTTTTGTGGGCCTTGAGAGCTCTGATACAAACTTAAACAATGTGTTTTCACATTATTGCAACTGAAATTTTCTGTCAATAGCCTTACTGAGCGGGCTTTTTTTGTATTGCTGCCCGCTCGACGCGAATCCAGCCAGATTCGTCTCGAGCTGATACATTTGAGAGCGGGGGATAGTTAGCCTGGGAAACTTTTTTGCGCAGGTTAGGGGGTTTGGCCGGGGTATCTTTCATCTTGGTGGCAGACCCCGATGCCGAAACCAATGTGAAATCACATTATAACAATGTTTTCAGGGCGTGGTGGTATTGATCTCTACACAAGGTTTAACGTGATTATCCTTTTTCTCGCAATTTAAAGAACGGCACTTTGAACGGCTATTTTCCTGATATAAGACGCCCCTCTCTTTGGTAGCCTGGTCGTAACCGTATATGTTGCGATTTTGCCTTGATATCTCTGGTTCATCAGATCTGACAAAATTGAATATATCACCCATTTTTGGTACAGGTGATATAGTAGTTCCATAGCAAGATAACCCAGAGTGGGCCGATACTTTCTAAAGTTCGCCCCTTAGAACAGTATGATCGCAATCATAACGAGAGTGCCGGCCAAGGCAAGTAATCGATAACGCGGGGTGACGAAATATGGCAAAAATACTCATAATAGACGATGATCCGGACGTATTGACCATGCTTTGCGAGATGCTAGAGCGCGAGGGGTATGAAGTTGTGGCGGCGAATGACGGAAAGAAAGGGGTTGAATGCTATCGGGATAACCCTACTGATTTAATTATTACAGACATTATTATGCCAGAAAAAGAGGGGATCGAGACCATAATGGATCTCCGCAAGGAGTTCCCGGATATCAGGGTTATTGCCATATCCGGCGGCGGAAGGATCAGTGCAACGGATCACCTCAAGGTGGCCAAACATATAGGTGCGCAATACACTTTTTCCAAACCGTTTGAAAGGAAAGAGTTTTTAAGAGCAGTTCGGGATCTTATCAAGTAAATCATAGCGGTCAAAACCAGAACACCAAGATTGGGAGAGTTGCATGGAAATTGGGGGGCGAATCATTGATGCTGCTATCGAGAATGGGGCAACCCTGGCAGGTATAGCCAGCATGAAAGAACTTCGAGTTTCGGCCTCGCACGCAATATACAGGCATATGGGTGATTATTCTGGTATCGGCACTGTAAAAGATAGCGATGTCGAGCAAAACAAGCGTCTGTTTAAGTGGCCGGATTCAGTAAGTTCTGTTTTAGTCATCGGCCTCTCACACCCAAAAGATAAGCCGGAGCTTGATTGGTGGGACGGGAGAGGAACGCCAGGCAACCGTGTTTTGATTGATATCATAAAAAAGACCAGCCTTCAGATTGAGAACAATCTGAAATTGAAAACACATAAACTCCATTATTATGTTGAAAAGGGCGGTGTTTTCCTCAAGGATGCAGCGGTGCTTGCCGGTTTTGGCTGTATCGGTAAGAATAATATGCTCTTGACGCCTTCGTGCGGTCCCCGCATCCGACTTAGGGCCCTATTTATTGATGCCGATATACGCCCAACGGGGCCAATAGCCTTTGATCCCTGTTCCGATTGTAAAGTCTACTGCAGAAGCGTTTGTCCAGAATATGCCATGGATGAGAAAGCGCCGGTTTTTAAGTCACTAGAATATTCTGAACACTTGCCTGGTAAGGATGGTTTCTACAACCGGGAAATTTGTAATATCAGAATGGAAAAAGATGTTTCTGAAAGCAAAAAAGCGCTTGTTAAAGAACAATCTAAAATAAAATACTGTAGAAAGTGCGAGTTTGTCTGCCCTGTGGGGAAAAAGAGAAGCGCTGAAAAAACCGGATAACAGTGGCTTGCACGGACAATGACAAACAGCGCCGCCTCTCGTGATGCTTTCGCTAAATGTATCTGCTATCTTCCAAGACGTATCATTTTCGGGTGATATCCTCTATAGTGAAATAAACCCATATCCGGCCTAACCCAATAATAACAAGTTAGCAGCTATAAAATATAAATGGCCGAGCTTGATTAAATACTTGAGATTGAAGAATTGAAATGGCGGAAAAAGTCATTCGATGAATTAATTCAGAATACGAATGAAGCGTACCGCTATTAAACTGACTATAAAGGCCAAAAATATCAATTCGAAATTCATGAAATGGAAACGATTCTGATGAGGAAATTTCATAATGGGGGGGCTCGAAAGATTCGTTCGGTGGAAATTTTTCCGGTAAAGCGAGATACTCCGTTAAATCAAAAAGCAATGTGGCGCGCGATATAACAGACGACGAAGCTTTTTTTTCATTCCGTAGTTCTTTTTTTAAAGGGTTGCTGGAAACATGGCGCTTGAGATCGACGCAAAAACCGCGCGCGTCTCAGCTCAACCCTTGTTTTCGTGGTCTCCGGAAATCAGTTTCTATCGAGAGGATCGCGGGACGTCCGTTTTCCCAGGAGTGCATTTTTATGGTTTGGGAGTGACTCTACATGTACCAGTTTGGCCGGCCAGAGCATACCTATATTCTCCTTTCTTTCGTGGATAATATTCCCGGTATACAATGAAACCGTGTCGGCATGCAGTTTTGACGGTGAATCGACAAAAGAGTATTCATTCGAAGTCCAATAGGCGAAATGATAAAATTGGTTCCTAATGATGGGATTGCCGGTAATTTTTATATATTTGCCGGGGCAGTCATTTCTGACCCTGTATATTCCGTACAATACTTCTCTTGACGGCAGCGTCCAGCCGCTAATTCCATTTAGATCATAGCTGGCCGCTTTTTTTCTGGCCTTGTGCCAGTTCAACCCTTGGTAGAATTCATTGGAATTGACCGGCAACAACCACCGCTGTATTTCCTTATCCGTTACTATGGTATAAGTAAACGTGCCGTCGTCATTATTGATCATTTCGCGTTTGCAGGCCTCATAAGTTTCCGGCGGTGTATCTTTAAACGTCGAATTGCGGTTTTCAAGAATATCTCTGATATTTCGAATGGCTTTTTTCTGCTCAAGGCTGAGATTGCCTGGAAATTTCTCTAAAATCCGGAGTTGTTTTCCTATTTGTTCAGAACGTGAAGGCTTCAATGCGTCTGCAGATACGGAAACTGCGGATGCAAACAGGAAGAAAATCACAATGCCCGCTACACAGCCTGCTTGTTTGAAAATATTCATGGCACCACCATGCTTTGAGAAGAGGAGATCTTTTGCAAGATATAGAATTTATACAACATGTAGTATGCGCACCCTTTTTAGATAGCACATTTTGTGCTTTATGTACAACCCTTGATTCAGATTGGGCTTAGATTGGAGGCGGGCCGCGCCAAGTTGTTGATATTATGTAAATAGTTTTAAATTTTAGGATATTTGTCGGTCTTAAATGGCCGCTTCTTGGGGAAGAGGGAAAGCAGGAGGCCTGAATCGGGAGTCGAGAGGCTGAAGAGGCACAGGGTAATAAGGTATATAGTATAGGGTATAAGGTGGAAGGAAAAGCCAGGGCGGCCATGTTTCCGTCTTCGCCCTACAAGTTCCGCCGGAGAAGTCGCAAAAAGCTACGCCGCACAGGACGCCCGGCAAGCAGGAGTCGGGGGTCTGGGAAAGCAAAGTCCCGGCAGGCGGGTATATATCCGAAACAGAAGACAAACTGAGACTTGCCCCACAGCGTAGTTCGCAGACTGCGGATGGAAACTTGTCTTACAATATAGAAATGTTTATCAATATTGGTACGGAAGAATGTAACCGACGCCCTCCCCCGGAGGTATTGATATGAGACTTCTAATGCTAGTTGTTTTACTTTTACCCCTTTGGCCGCGGCCGCTATTTGCCATTTCTCTCGGCAAGGTGGAAGCGCTGCAGGTCCCGGCCTGGGTTCAATGGCAGGACGTCACCATGCCGGTTATGGTAGGCATGGAGTTAAAGCCGGGCGACCGCCTTTTCACCGGAGAGTCCGGCCGGCTTCTTCTGCGGCTGGAGGAAGGCAGCTTGGTGAAATTGGGTGAAAACGCTCGCTTCACCATAGCGTCATGGTCGCCGCCTTCCAATAAGCAGGCAGTCTTTAAAGGGCTTCTAAAAGTCCTCCAAGGCGCCTTCCGCTTCACTACCACAGCCCTCTCAAAACGACACCGGCGTGAGGTAGACGTTCAGGTGGCATCGGCCGTGGCAGGTATTCGGGGGACGGATATTTGGGGTAAAGCTGCGCCGACTAGAGACATTGTACTCTTGATAGAGGGCAAGGTAACGGTTACCCGGGGCGAGGATGACCCGGTTGTTCTGGACGAACCATTGACTTTCTATGAAGCACCTAAAAATAAACCCGCACTGCCGGTGGCTAAAGTTGATCCGGAGCAATTGCAAAAGTGGGCTGCAGAGACAGAGTTGACCCCCGGACAAGGGGTATTGAGACCGGATGGCCGTTGGGTGGCGAGTCTGGCATCGGTCCGCAACCTGACGACAATTACCGATCTATTGCAAAAGCTTAATCAGGACGGGTATCCGGCGGAAATAGAAACAGTCAACTTGGATGGCGAGACCTGGCACCGCCTGGTCATAAAAGGGGTTAGTTCAAGGCTTGAAGCAGCCGGCTTAATTGAACGCATGCAAAAAGTTGCGTTATTTAAAGATGCCTGGGAGTACCTTCAGAAATAAATCTGGGTCGGGTCACGAGAATAGAGACTGAAGTCTGAAGTCCGAAGACTGGAGGAAAAAGCCCGAAAACAACAAATTAGCCGCAGATACGTCTTCGCTAAAGCTTCGCCGCACAAGCGCAAACCGATATCATCGGGGCAGCTTGTCCGGCATAGCCTTCTGGCGACGACGGAACCTGCCCGGATGAAACTCGTCATGCCCTGCGGGCAGATAACCATCAAGTTTGTTTCAACGATACCTATTATTGACGTATCAAGTCTTTCTCGCGAAGCGATGGCTACCCAGGCCCGGCCACGTCGGCCGGGCTTGTCAGCGTGTGTCGAGTGAGCAACGCGAACGGGCGGCTAAAGCTCAATAAGTCAGAGGTCAGACGCAGGAGCTCTGGCACGCCAAACCTGATCAAACCTGTGTATGGGCCCAAAGATATTTTTAGGATAGCCTCTAACTGTCGTTGGTTTCGTGTGGCTTTTCGGGAAAAACCTTGCTCTGGAGGGCATCGTTGGACCGGCCTGCCGGGGCTTTGGCCGTCCGGATGGCGTTGACCAGTTCCAAACCGGAATCGGCGCAGGGCTCGAGGTCTATGTCAGTGGTACCCAGCGGCGTGATGCGCTGCCCCCAGCGTACCAGGTGGGAACACACGGACAGCCCTCCGCCAAAGGCCGGCATGAGGAGTAGAGCACCGGGTTTGACCCGGCCCGCTTCAAGGGCCTCTACAAGCGCTACGGGAACGGTGGCGGCCGACATATTGCCGTAGCGTTGAACCGTGAGCATCAGCTTTTCCTCCGATACCCCAATTCGCTGGGCAAGGGCCTTAATGATGCGCAGGTTGGCCTGGTGGGGTACCACCAGATCGATATCGTCTGCGTTTATGCCGGACTTGGTCATGACCGCTTTGGATGCAGCCGTCATGCCCTTCACGGCCCGCTTGAAAATTTCTGGGCCGTCAAAATCCCATACCGTGTCTCCCAGCATGACACCGGCGTTCACGTAGGCACCGCCGATACCGCGAATACGCAATGTATGGCGCGCTTCGGCAATGCATCCCAGGGATTCTCCGATCAGGCCCTCTTCCTCCCGGCTCTGCTGCAGTACTACTGCGGCGGCGCCATCGCCGAACAATACGGCTACGTTTCGGTTTTCCCAGTCCATATAGGGAGAGATCGACTCAACGCCGATGACAAGGGCATTGGAAACCACTCCGGTGCGGATCATTGCGGTAGCTGTGGACAGGGAATATAGAAAACTCGTGCAGGCGGTATCCACATCCATGGAGGCGGCTTTGTCGGCTCCCAGCCGCAATTGGACACCGGAGGCTGAGTTGGGCACCTGCTCATCGTTGGTGCAGCTGCCGTAAACAATCAATTTCAGGTCGGCTGCGGAAAGGCCGGCACCGGCCAGCGCCCGGGCTCCCGCCACATAGGCCATTTCACCCGGCAGGACATGGGTCACCCGGCGCTCGGCTATCCCGGTGCGGCTGGTGATCCATTCATCGTTGGTTTCCAGAAAGGTTGACAGGTCCTGATTGGTCAAAACAGCCGGGGGCAGGCATTTTCCCCAGCCGGTAATAGCGGCATAGGTCATCGGTCAAGATTCCTTCTAAAATTCTAAAAACTAAAAGTCGGGTTAGATTAGCCCGCGGATCGGCCCGTGTCAACCACCTGATATTCGACAAATAGTATGCGGGAAGTAATGCTTTTGGACTGAAGATGCAACAGGTAAAAGGTATAGGGTATAAGGTGGCAGGAAAACCCTGTGGTCTAAGATCTGAGTTTGGAAGAAGGTAAAGACCCCATAAAACAGAGGGGCCCAGCGCTTGTTCAGGACGGGCCGGACCGCTCCCGCGTGGAGAGCGGTCCGGGGGAGGTAAGCCGCCCGGCATGCAGGCGACCGGCCCTGGTATTAACCCGCCATTTCGCGCCGGCTTGCCATATCGACCATGACCCGCTCGCGGGCCTTATCGATGCCCAATGCAGCGCGCTTTTTATCGATGTGGGCAATCATCTTGCGAGCATGCTTTACCGGGTCGACCTCCAGGTCCCACATGCCGCCGTACATCTCTTCCAAGGTTTCAAACAGGTATTTCTGAAAGACCGGTGCCCCCGAGATCGGCAGGGTGACCCCGAAAACCGTGTAGACCCCGGATGCCACGAAATATTGCCCGATGCTGATGGCCTTTTCACTCATCCATTCTGGGGCGCTGCCGGCCACCGGCAATGCGCTGATATCGTCGCCCAGGCCGCCGGCTTTGACCATTTCAGTGGCCGCCAGCAGGATCCGGCTGTTGTCGACGCAGGAGCCCATATGCAGTACCGGCGGGATACCGACGGTTTCGCACACCTCCGCCAATCCCGGTCCGCAGTAGACCCCGGCGCTTTCCGGTGTGAGCAGCCCCTCCATGGCACAGGCAATCCCGTTGCAGCCGGTGGTGATGACGAGCACATCATTCTTGATCAGCTCCTTGACCACTTCGATATGCCCCTCGTTGTGCTTGGTGCGGGCATTGTTGCAGCCGACAACGCCGGCCACCCCCCGGATGCGGCCGTTGATGATATTGTCATTCAGAGTGTAATAAGAACCACGGAAAGTCCCGCCCAGGTGGTACTCGATGGATTCCACCCCGAAGCCGGCCACCTGGGAGGCTTTTTGAGTCGGGATCATCACATCCGCTGACCGGTTCTGGAAATTGTCGATGGCCAGTTTGACGATCTTCTTGGCATCCTCGATGGCGTAGTGCTCGTCGAACTCGATATGGATTACGTTTTCCTGTTCCATTTTGGCAATGGGATGGGTGGTGATCAGCTTGGTGTGGAAGCACTTGGCCACATTGGCGACATTTTGGAATATACACTGGATATCCACCACCATGGCATCGCAGGCGCCGGTAATGATGGCCAGCTCCTGTTGGAGGAAGGTGCCGCACAGGGGGACGCCATGGCGCTGCAGGATTTCGTTGGCTGTGCAGCAGATCCCGGAAAGCTGGATGCCTTTGGCGCCGTTGGCCTGGGCATACTCTATCATCTCCGGGGTTTGCGATACGGCCACGATCATCTCGGACAGAACCGGTTCATGGCCATGGATGACGATGTTGACGTGGTCTTGCTTCAACACCCCGAGATTGGCTTCTGACTGGAGCGGACTGGGTGCGCCGAACAGGATGTCCTGGAGATCGGTAGCCATCATCGAACCACCCCAGCCGTCGGCGATGGCTGTCCGCGTGCCCTGTTTCATCAGGTTCTTGTAGTCCTGGTCAACGCCGATATGCGTGCGATGCATGATTTCAACAACTTCCCGGTCGATATTGCGCGGCAAAACTCCGTATTTTTTCCATTTATTGTATAGTGCGTCCGGGGCGCGCTTCAGGTAGGTCAACTCTCCTTCGGGTTTGCCCCATTCGGCCAGGGCCTTCTCGGCCACTTCCAGGGCGATCTCGTCAGTATCGCGGTCCAACAGTTCACCATCAACTTCAACCTTGGTCGCCACGTTGAAATGGGGCGCGACGGCCAGCAGTTTGATGGTATCTTTAATACAGTACGCTTCACCCTCTTTGCGGGCGGCACTCATGAACACTTCCGCCACGCAGCGGCCGTGGTCGGAATGGGCGGCGGCCCCGCCGGCGATCATGCGGATGAAATTGCGGGCCGCAATTGTATTGGCGGTGGCTCCACAGAGGCCCTTGCGGGTATCCTCACCTTCCAGGCCACCCTTGGGCAACGGCAGGCGGCAGGGGCCCATACCGCAGTTTTTGCAGCAGGTACCCTGGGTGCCGATGTTGCAGGGTTTCATTTTTGCCGCACGGTCGAAAACGGTCTCGATGTCCAGGGCCTGGGCCCGGGCGAGCATGGTCCGGGTCGCTTCATCGATGGTAACCTTCGCCAGGTCTGCTGTTTTTGCTTTGCCGGCGGTTTTTTTAACTGGTTTTTCTGTCATCACGTCTCTCCTTTGTTCACGGTAAAAACTCGTTGCAGTTGCACGCTAGCCGGGATTGGCTAACGGCTTTGTATATGAGCAATGGCGTGCCAGTTATGAGTATATGTCTAAAATATATCTATCTACCTGTATTGATATGAAAAACAACCAATTTCCGCAGTTATGGCACTGGTTACATTCGGGCAATTTGCATTAATATGGGGTGTTCAATATTGCTTTTTGCACGAAAAAGAGCTAACCTGACGTTGTAAAGATCGGCCTTAGCGACTCTTTCCGAGGATACTGCTTTGAAAACGAACGAAGAACGTCAGAACCAGGATAAAATTCTCGATTCGATCAACGAGGGTGTTTTCACTATTGACCGTGATTGGCGCATTACGGCTTTCAACCGCGCTGCCGAACGCATCACCGGGGTGCCCCGTGAAGAGGCCCTGGGGCGGCCCTGCAAAGAGATCTTCCGGACCCCAATCTGCGAAAAAAGCTGCGTCCTGAAACGGACCATGCGGACCGGGCGACCGGTGACCAACGCCATGACCCACATCGTCGACAACGACGACAAACGGGTGGCCATCCGAATTTCGACCGCCCTTTTGCGGGATGAAACCGGGGGGATCGTCGGTGGAGTCGAAACCTTTCAGGATCTCACCCAGCTCGAGCAACTGCGAAAACAGTTGGAAAGGCAATACTCCTACGAAGACATAATCGGGCGGAGCCCCTCCATGCGCAGTCTGTTCCGGATTCTACCGCAAGTCGGCCAGAGCAACAGTACGGTTTTGATCGAGGGTGACAGCGGGACCGGCAAAGAGTTGTTTGCCCGCGCCATCCACAACCTTTCGCTCCGAAATAAAGGCCCCTTTGTCGCCATCAACTGCGCCGCCCTGCCCGATGCGTTGCTGGAATCCGAGCTGTTCGGCTACAAGGCCGGCGCCTTCACCGGGGCCAACCGGGACAAACCCGGCCGGTTTGCCCTGGCGCGGGGAGGGACCCTATTTCTGGATGAAATAGGGGATATATCACCGGCCCTGCAGGTAAGGCTGTTGCGGGTGCTCCAGGAGCGCACCATTGAACCGCTTGGCGCCCTCGAGCCGCTGAAGGTGAATGTGCGGATAATCGCTGCGACCCACCGGGACCTGGACCGGCTCGTCGAGAAGGGTGATTTCCGGCAAGATCTGCTCTACCGGATCCGGATCGTACGTCTCAAACTGCCTCGCCTGCGTCACCGGCGGGTGGATATTCCCCTGCTGGTCAATCACCTGGTGACAAAATTCAACGGGCTGCAGAATAAGGCGATTTCCGGTGTGTCGGAAGAGGTGCTGGCCCGGTTGATGGAGTACGATTACCCCGGCAATGTGCGCGAGTTGGAAAATATCATTGAGCACGCTTTCGTATTATGTCCGGGCGGCTATATTGAATTTCGGCACCTGCCGCCTGAATTCCGGAGTGAAGAGCCTTCGGTTGCCGATACCTCTGGTACGGCATTGACGCTCAAGGCCTTGGAAAAACAATGTATTGCCGCAGCTTTAAATCGGCATGCCGGTAATCGAAAACACACTGCCCGCGAGCTGGGTATCAATCTGAGCACCCTTTACCGTAAGATCCGGGCCTTGAATATCGAAACCCCGTCCAAGGACGGTCGACACCGGTCCTAACAATCGTGCAATCTGCAATGATGTTGCGGGCTATTGTCGCTGTGTGGTGCCGCTCCTGTAAGACCATGAGGTCAGAGATCTGAAGTCAGGGGCCAGAAAAACCATAAAAACAAAGGGGTCGAACTTCGAGGAATCGGAAGAGGTGTCACTTCGTGAATTCTACTTGTCTCATTTTACATTGTATGCCCTGACAACCTCATTGATAAGTGCCAGCTTTGTTTGATCGTATATTGTCTCAGCCACCGTTTTTACCAATTTCTTTTCATCCGCACGGGTCGGTCGGACAGCATTGGGATTGCCGGAATAACTGGTGTTGAGCATAGCCCGCATGGCTCTGAGAAATTGATGGTAGATGTTCCAGGCATGTCTGCGCAGGCTCCGCTCGACAAAGGTGACCACCTCTTCTTTTTTCTTGAATTGATATTTTTGGGTATAAACAGAAACATCCTTTTTGACAGACTGCTTAAGCGCAAGCGCAAATTGATTGCCAACCGCATACCCCTGTTGAAGTAAATCCTTCGAAATATCGTCTTCTATTTTAGCGTTTGCAATCGTGGCCGCCAAAATAACCGCGGCCAAAGCGATACTGATTGTCTTGATGATCGGTAGCATTATTCTGTTCCCTTATTAAGGTTTCTGTGCAAGATCAGCCTGGCCAGCCCGGCCACACTGCGCATTTGCTTCCCGGCCTCTTTTTCCAGCCGACGGTATAATTTGTCATCGAGCCGGATGGTTACTTGTTTCGCGTACATGTCCTTTTTCCTTTCTGACGTTCATTGCAGTTCAATGAACACCAACGTAATGCAACCGCGGCTGGTTGGCTTGACCCGGTACGCCAACTGTTTGATCAAAGCTGCCAAAGACTGAAGCGCTTTTGGGTGTAAGGTCTGGGCTTTGCCCGGCATAGGGCCGAGCGCAGAGAGCATAGGGTAAACGGCGGAACCCAAAACTAGGCGGCCAGCCTTCCGTCTTCGCTAAGAGCCACGCCGCACCAGTCTTCGCTCTACAATCATTCGTCTTCGCTTAAAGCTACGCCGCACATGACGCCGGACAAGTCGCAGTTAGAGTTTACGTCTTTGCCCCACAGGCCAGTATTCGCCAATCATTGAAACTCAGGCAAAGCGGCAGCCGACGTGCGGTTGACATAATGCCCGATATCGGGCATACCCATTTGAAAAGAAGGCAACCGGATGCGGGCTGACATTCGGTTTTCGGACCGGCTACATCTTGGGATGTGTATTACAAAGGTGTACAATTCGAAAAATACCTTCTACCGACCCCGAAAAGGTACTTCTCACCATTTCATCCAAACTGCGTCATCGGGACAACTGGAGGTCGACATGAGACGAGCCATTTGGCTGGCTGTCGGGCTGGCCGTGGTGCTGGCTGTCGCCGCCCCGTCCGGGGCTTTTGAATTGAATGACGATGGACGACTCCTCATCCAGGAAGCGGCCCAGGCGTACCGCTCGGACCTCCGTGGCCGGCCGATCTCCATGGAGCCGGAGGTGACGGCCTACGCCGACCGGCTGCTCAAGCGATTGGTGTCCACCGGGGGCAACCCGCCTGAGGGCATCATTCCCGCCATCACGGTGGTCGAATCGCCGAAACCGGAACTTTACGCGTACATGGACGGCCACGTGGTGGTCACCACCGGCACCCTCTATGCAATGGACAACGAGGCCCAGCTGGCGGCGGTGCTGGCACCGCAGACCGCGTATATCATCGAAGGCTATTACGTGCAGATGTACCAGGAGATCAAGGCAGCAGAGCGCAAGCAGCGCCGCATGGCCGCCGCCGGTGCGCTCCTGAAGGGCATGCTGGACATCGCCGTGGATTACGCGGTGGAAATGGAAGAGATCAAGGCAACGGACGCCGCCATCTCCGGAGAGGCCACCTATCGGGAAACCATGGAGCGCATGGCGGCGGTGCACGCGGCCCGGAGCGCCTACTACAGCCTCGAAGACGTGATCGCAAGTATTCCCACCAAAGATGCCAATGGGCGGCCGCTGGACCCCCGCCTGCGATTTGCACCTGTGGCCACGGCCCATGGAATGGCCTATCTGGCGAAAGCCGGCTACGCGGTCGGTGAGGCCGAAAAGGGCTGGCGCCACCTCTGGCGCATCAACAACCGGATCAACCAGGAAAACGAGCGTGTCATGGGGGCCTGGGCCGAACAGATGCGGGCCATGCAGGGCCTGATGGAACAAAACATGCTGCGGATGCAACAGCAGCTCGGGGCCACCGGGCTGGTGCAGACCCTGAGCGAGGCCCCGGAGTCCAAGGCTCTGTTCGTATCCAAACTGACCGGGATGAAAGAAGTACGTGACGCCCAGGCAGGGGCAGCACCCACTGTCGGAAAGAAAACCTATCGTCAATTTCTCCAGGCCACTTTGACCAAGAAAGCGGAGGCATCCCTGGAGGCGGAAGACTATGCGAAGGCGCACATCTATTACCAGATCCTTTACGACAAGGGTGTGCAGAACGCCGCTGTCGCCTATGGCATGGCCAAAAGCCAGTTGGGGGACTTCGCCTTCGGTGCCAGCACGGCCGAAAAGAAAGCGGCCGAGCGCCAGTACCGGGAAGCCCTGAAGCTGGATTCGGGCTACGCGCCGGCCTACCGGGGGCTCGGAGAGCTTTACGAGGACTGGGAGCGTTACCAGGATGCGGCCGACGCTTACGGCAACTACGTTCGCCTGGCACCCAAGGCCCCGGACAAGAAACGGATCCAGCGAAAAATCAAAACCATGCAGCGAAAGGCGAACCGATGAAACGACGATTGACAGCAGGCGCAGTGATTCTCTTGATGCTGGTTTTCGCCGGATCCGCAACGGCGGGCGGCTGGCGGTTTGCCTACCGCTTGAAACCCGGGCAAGAGTGGATCGTCACCCAGGCGGGGCAGACGGAAACCAATGTGATGGGACAGAAACAGGTGAACCGGAACAAAACCGTGATCGGTTACAAGATCAGTGCCGGGCCGAAAAAAGGATGGGTACGGCTGACGGCCAGGATACTGTCTGCGGCGGGCGGTATTGACTTGAAAAAAATGACGTTCACCGGTGACATGCACACCAGTGGTGAAATCCGTAACAAGCAGGTCACCGGTTCAGCCGCTCCTCAAATGGAAGGCATGGAGGGCATGACACCGGAGATGAAGGCCATGATGGCGCAGAGCTACCGCTTCATGGCAGATGCCTGGAAAGAAATGGACTTCTGGTTTCCCGAATTTCCCGAAGAAAAGCTGGATATCGGCGACGAATTTGACATGACGCGCAAAATGACCGGCGGCGGTGGCGCCATGGGCATGACCTCGGTACGAAAAGAGGTATATACCCTGGAGGATGTAAGCGACGGCCTGGCCTACTTCAGCGTAAAGGATCGGTCGGTGACCCAGACGCAGACCGCCATGGGGGGGGAGACCAAGACGAAAACCGCCGGAAAAGGCGAAACCGTTTTCGACCTAAAGGATGGCATGTGGATGGATGTGGTTTCCCGTTTCAAGTCGGCAACGAACATGGGGGCCATGGCCGGTATGCCGGGGGCCGGCAGTGGCACATTCGAAAGCCTGCACATCAACAAGATCACGGTCGAGCAGAAGTAGCTGGGGAGAAACCAGGGCGTCGGGAGTCAGTAGTCTGGAGTCGCCAATAACAAGAGGTCAGATGCCAGAGGTCAGAAGTCGGGGTCTAACCCGCTGTACTCCATGAAATCGTAAAAGATATTGACGAGGCAGCAGTACATCCGCAGTACCTAAAGAAAAGGCACATGAAAACCATGTGTCTTTTTTTATTATTGTAAGCAATGCATTTAGGAATGAGTGTTTTACGAAAAATCTCGTTAGTTTAGGGATGAGTCACAAAAAGTAGAAAGATGAACCTACCATAAGATATGGTGCTAAACTGAATTTCTTGACTTATCAGCTGGTTATGGTAGCTTAACAATAACTCGCCTCACTTATTATCAAAAATAAGATCTCCTTCAAATATTGCTCGTCAGGTAAAAGTAGATTTCTACTTAAAGTCTAATGTTGGCTTTTAGAAATATATCGAAAGGTTCAAGTGCAGATTTGGCTCCATGGCGTATTTAGATATCCATAGGAGAGCTCGGTCCAACCCTTAAACCGAATAAGTCGCTATCTGTTCCGTTGGGACCTCGATCATTTTGATAAGGTCCAATATTCAAGCTCTGGGTGCGATCTATATAATTCTCTTTTACGCAGCAAGGAGGAGGAGATCATGACCAGAACAAAGTCCCTTTTACCAAGTCTACTCGTCTTTACCTTGACGACAATTTTACTTTGCGCAAGTTCTGCTTTCGCCATCCCCCCCGAAGTTGATTCCGTAACGCCCAATTATGGGATTGTTGATTCCACGACCGACATCACCATCCATGGGGACAATTTCGAGGCCGGAGCAAAAGTGGCACTCTATGGTGGTGGACCGAATAAGAGAGGATTGATTTCTTTCCCGGCCTTTACATGGGGCGTCTATGTCTCGGGTAACTATGCTTATGTGGTCGCGGATAATAACAATACATGGTCAGGCCTCAAGGTGATCGATATTTCTGATCCTGATAATCCAGCAATTATCGGCTCATGGGATACCCAGATCGGGTCATTAGATGTCCATGTCTCAGGGAACTATGCTTATGTGGTAAATTTTTATTCAGGCCTTTTTGCGATCGATATTTCTGATCCTGCCAACCCAATTATGGTCGGCTCATGCGAAATTCCGCAGGGGGCATATACTGTCTATGTCTCAGGTAATTATGCCTATGTGGCAAATCTGAGTACGGGCCTCGAGGTGATCGATATTACCGATCCCGCCAACCCTTTTGTTGTCGCTTCATTTGATACAGGCGGCGTCACAACAAGTGTCAATATCACCGGTGACTACGCCTATGTGGTGAATTGGGATTCTGGACTTAAGGTGATCGATATCTCTGATCCGGCCAATCCATTTTTAGTCGGCTCGGTCGACACACCCAGTGAGGCAATCGGATTATCTGTCTCAGGCGACTTTGCATATTTGGCATCGAGGGGAACAGGCCTCGAGATCATCGATATCTCAGATCCCGGCAATCCGACGCTCATTGCCTCGTGTGGTACGCGGGTGGATGCACTAGATGTTTATGTTTCAGGCAATTATGCCTATTTGGCAGATACCTCGAGCCTTGTGGTGATCGATATCTCAGATCCCGGCAGTCCGGCTTTTGTTATCTCATCTGATATAACAGACTGGGTAGGGCGCCTCCATATATCAGGGAATTATGCGTATCTAACCGGCGGACCCAACCTATTTCAGGTGATAGACATATCAAATCCTCAGCCATCCCCCAGCACCGTAGGCTCAAGTGGTACAGGGGGCTTCGCACTCGGTGTTCATGTCTCGGGTGACCATGCCTATGTGGCGAGCGAGGTCTCAGGGCTTCGGGTGGTCGATATCTCTGATCCGGTGAATCCATTTGTGGTGGGCTCAGGTGATTCAACGACTCTGGGAAGAAATGTTTTTGTTTCGGGAAGTTACGCATACGCACCGGGCGGGGACAGCCTTCAGGTCATCGATATTTCTGATCCTGCCAATCCATTTATTGCCGGCTCAGTGGATTCAGAGATCGGTTCATTTGATGTCCATGTCTCGGGTAACTATGCCTATGTGGCCAGTAACTATGCCTATACGGAAGGCGATTACACTTATATGTGGCAAGGTCTCAAAATCGTAGATATATCCGACCCCGGTGCTCCTACCATCATCGGCACATGTAAAACACCAAGCTGGGCTGAAACGGTCAGTGTCTCCGGAAGTTATGCCTATGTGGGGACTCAATTCAGAGGCTTTTTTGTGATTGACATCTCCGATCCAGCCAATCCATTTATCACCGGCTCGGTCGACCCGCCGGGCTACGCCAAGGGTGTCGATGTTTCCGGCAACTATGCCTATTTGGCCAATTTCTCACGCCTTGAGGTGATTGATATCTCCGATGCTGCCAATCCAACCGTCATTGCTTCAATCAGCCCGCCGGGCGGTGCCCTCAATGTCCATATCTTCGGCGACTATGCCTATGTCGCCAGTAGGGGCTCGGGTCTCAATATCATCGACATCTCCGATCCCGGCAACCCTATTCTGGTCGGCTCAAGCGATACAAGAGATATGGCTTATGGTGTCTTTGCCTCCGGCGACTATGCCTATGTTGCAGATGGATATTCGGGCCTCCAGGTAATAAAAGCATTCGATCCGTGCACCAATGTTAGTTTTATCGATTCTAACACCTTAACTGCTACCGTACCCGCCGGATTACCGGAGGGGACATACAACCTTCACGTGGCAAACTCCAATGGTGAGCGAACCATTCTGCACAACGCCTTTACCGCAGGCGACCAGGATGGGGACGGCGTCGTAGATTCGATAGATAATTGTCCCGGCGAATTCAATCCGGATCAGGTCGATGCAGATTTGGACAACGTTGGTGACCTCTGTGATCTTTGCCCGGATGACTCAACTGACGCGTGCGATCCCGACAAATCCGCCAGCGCATACTTTGAGGCAGGGACAGGGGGTACCCTACAGTCTCCGGATGGCAGCGCCACAATAGATATTCCTCCAGGAGCACTCGATACGGATACAACGGTATCGATAACGGAAAAACCCCCATGGGACGCCAATGTCAGGATGGGTCTGTTTCAAGGTTTGATCGGTGAGCAGTTTTCATTCACGCCGCATGGGGCGGTTTTCAACCAGCCAGTAACCATCACCGTTGTGACAGATTGCGCCTTTTCGCAAGTGATATGCGGTGGAATGAAGATGTGGGTATATGACTCCCAAGCAGATGTATGGGAAGATCTACCCACCACATGCACCCATATCGGTGGACCAACTTATTCATGTACCGCCCAGACAACACACTTCAGCCTGTTTGCAGTCGTACGGCCACTTGATTCAGACGGGGATGAAATAGCAGACAGCTGGTATGGAGAGGTAGACAAGTGTCCGCTGGAAAATTCCACCGGTCAAGATGCGGATGAAGATGGTTGTATTGACAGGATAGATGATTTGCCTGCTTTGATAAAGGGTCTAAACTTGCATAAAGGCCTCGAGAACGCCTTACTGTCAAAGGTGAAAAAAGCTATCAAATTCCTTAAAAAGAAGAATTTTGTTGCGGCCATTTATAAGTTGCGGGCATTCATCCATCAGGTAGAAGCTCAAAGTGGAAAAAAGATAGCTGAACAAGATGCTGACATGTTAATTCAATACGCTAAAAATCTGATTGAAAAAGTTAAAAAAGGGGTAAAAAGAAAGATCAAGTCTTTTCTTGACTCTTACAAGACGGGGAAATGGTGGAAATGGGATTGGTCACGCAGATATTAGACTGAAGGTAGAAGCCTGAAGACACAGAGGGTAGAAGGTATAGGGTAGAAGCTAAACCCGAGGAGTATGGTTTCCAGGCTTCTTCTAAGGCTACACCTGAAAAGCATGAGTCGGGGGTCGGATAAGGCTTTGAGACTGAGGGAAGAACCCGAAAAACCTAAATTAGCCGCAGATACGTCTTCATTGAAATACGCCTAACAGGTAAGACGGCTGGCAGGAAGACATAGATTTATGATGTTAAAGCTGAATTTCCGTTTAACCGTTTCGCATCCCTATGTGATTTGCCCGGAGGCCTGACATGGGAAAAGATCCCTATCGTATAACAGCAAAATGTTACGATACGTTATTCCAGTCAGTCAATGCAGGCTTGATTGCCATGAGCATGAAAATGTTCCCGCCGGTGCAGGGTATGGCCGTCCTCGATGTGGGCTGTGGCACCGGAACCCAACTTGGTAAATACCAAATGGCCGGATGTGAGGTATGCGGCATTGACCCATCACCAGCCATGCTGAAAGTTGCCCGTAGGAAACTGGGCGAGGGCGCTGACCTGCACTTAGGCAGTGCCGCCAGTATGCAGTTTGAAAATGAAGTTTTCGATCTGGCTACGGCGATGCTGGTTTTACATGAAATGCCTCCTGAAAATCGGGGCCTGGTGATAGCTGAAATGAAACGTGTTCTCAAGAAAAACGGTCGTATCCTGCTCATCGATTTTCATCCTGGGCCCCTGCGTCCTCTGAAAGGTTGGTTTGGCAAAGCCTTCATCACGATTTCAGAGATCGGGGCTGGCCGAGAACACTATCGGAATTACCGTGATTTTATGGCCCGCAAAGGGGTCCCCAGCCTGGTGTCCGCGCACGGATTGATAATTGAGCAGCAAAGAATTGTCAGTGGGGGCAACATGGGACTATTTTTGCTGCGCACAGAATAACAAATTTTGTGCTAACCAGTTATTTTGTTGCCGCATATGAAACGCCAAGAATGGTTGGATTTATCAACGAATTTCCCAAACACATGCCGTTCAAAGGTTTTACGAGGTATTGTAAACGCTCGATTTCTTTGCTTGACACGGGGCTGCCGGGCCGCTAAGCTGTTTGTTACGTAAAACAACGTAACGTAATTATACGTAACGTAAAAGTGTGTAATGGGGGATATGTGAATCCTTTCAAGTTTGGCCAGATTGTGAAAGCACAGGATTTCTGCCGGCGGCCGGCGCTGGAGAAGGAGCTGGCCGGACTGATCCGGCGGGGCCAGAATGTCTATGTCCAGGGTGAGAGACGGACCGGTAAAACCTCCCTGATCTGGGAAACCGTGCGCAGGATGAAAAAGCCGCGCATTGTTTATATTGACCTGCTGGAAGCCAAGACCGCCGACGATCTCATCAAGAGGATGGTGGCCAGTGTCATTACGCTGGAACGCACGCGGGGGCTGGTAAGCAAAGTCTTGCAGAATCTGGCGCACCTGCGGCCGGTCATTTCTGCGGACCCGGTATCCGGTTTGCCGACACTGACCCTGGACGCCGCGGTCCAGTTAAAACCCGAGTCCATTGTCGGGGTGCTGGATCTGATGGCCGCCTGTCAGCTGAAAACGAAACCGCTGGTGGTTGTGTTTGACGAGTTTCAGGACATCCTGAACCTGCCGGACGCCAATGAGGCACTGGCCCAGCTGCGCAGTAAAATCCAATTTTTGACCGATATCCCCTTTCTTTTTGCCGGCAGCATCCGCAACAAGATGAACACCCTTTTCAACGATCCGGACAGCCCCTTTTTTAAATCAGCGTTGCCGATTGAGGTGGGGCCATTAAAAAGGGATGCCTTCCAGGCATTTATTGCTGCAAAGTTCAAAACCGGAGAAAGAGAGATCGATCCGGGGACGATGGAACGTGTTTTTGACATTTGTTTTAACATCACCGGGGATATTCAGCAGTTGTGCAGCGCATTGTGGGATTCCACTGCGCATGGCGAGGTTATTGGGGACGAAAAGATACCCATTGCCTTGGAACGGATTTTTGCGCATGAAGCAAGGGGGTATGAGACCGCCCTTAAAATCGTGACCGGCCAGCAGCTCAAGTTCCTGACCGGCCTGGCCCGGCTGGGAGGGGCTGAGCCGACCTCGGCGCAATTTCTCCGGCAATCCGGCATTTCCCAGGCCTCGTCCGCACAGGCGGCCCTCAAGCGATTGATCGACCTGAAAATTATCTTTCGCTATGCAGGCGAGTATCGTTTTGTGAATCCCTTTTTCAGGGCCTGGCTGCTGTATAAAAATCTTTAGCCGGAGAACAAAGGGGCCAGACCTACGCATTGACAAATGAGATTATTTCATCAATGTGTAGGTCTGGCCCCTTTTAACGTGTTATCTATTTATGGTCGGAAACCTGCATCCGAAATTCTAAACGAAGGAATGCCCCGCATAACCTATTGTCTTGAAGGGGAGCTAACCATGAAAATCGTTGAGGTCGGACCCCGTGACGGGCTGCAAAACGAGACAGCCGCCATTCCCACCGATGTGAAAATTGCATTTATCGATGCGCTGTCCGCCACCGGCGTCGACGAGATTGAAGTCACCGCATTTGTTTCATCCCAGTGGGTGCCGCAGCTCAGTGACGGCGAAGCGGTATTGCGGGGAATTAGCCGTCGGGAGGGCGTGGTCTATTCGGCCCTGGTACCCAACGAGCGGGGGCTTGACCGCGCTTTCGCGGCCCGGGTCGACAAGATTGCCGTTTTTACGGCCGCCAGCGAAACATTCAATCAGAAAAACATCAACACCTCTATCGCTGGTTCCCTGCAACGGTTCAAACCGGTTATCCGCCGGGCGCGGGAAGCCGGGCTGACGGTGCGTGGTTATGTTTCGGCCGCTTTCTGGTGTGCCTTTGAAGGCCGGATTGCACCCGAGGCAGTGGTGGATGTCGTTGAACGTCTCACCGACCTTGGGGCCCACGAAGTATCCATATCCGATACGGTCGGGAGAGCTTCGCCGCAGGAGGTTTCCAGGCTGCTGGCGCGGCTGCTTCCCAGACTGCCGGCCGACCGGATAGCCCTCCATTTTCACGATACTTACCAGCGGGCCGTGGAAAACGTTTTGACCGGTTGGCAAGCGGGCATTCGGACCTTCGATGCCAGTGTGGGCGGTCTGGGGGGTTGCCCCTATGCCCCTGGTGCAACCGGGAACGTAGCAACGGAGGCGGTTGTCAAGGCCCTGGCCGCCGAGGGCATCGCATCCGGCGTCAACCTGGAGAAGCTGGCAAAGGCCCGGAGGCTGTTGGATCCTTTCATGATTGACGAACTGCGAACCATGCCCGCGGCAGATTCCAAAGCTTGCGAGTCTTGCGAATACGCCCGTGGTGAGGCGTGCTGCCGGTAGATGCTGGAGGCATAGGGCAGAGCGCAGAGAGCATAGGGTGAAAGGCGGGAGAACAGGATTCGTAACCATCCGAAAGATAGATGCGGCTCACGTTACCAAGGGGCGCTTTAGTTGAGACTATCCATTAAAGGGAGGCTGACATGCCGAAGGCAAACCCCAGGACAGCCATTATAACCGGCGCCAGCAAGGGCATTGGCAAGGCGACAGCTATTTTGCTCGGGTCCAACCATATTAATGTGATTGTGAACTACAAACAGGATGCGGCCGGCGCCCAGGATGTGGTGCAGACCATTGAAAAGCAGGGCGGCCGGGCCATTGCCGTACAGGCGGATGTCAGTGTTCCAGCCGGGGTGACGCACCTTTTCGATAAAGCTGTCGATGAATTCGGACAGGTGGATATTCTCATAAACAATGCCGGGGTGCTGCTCACCAAACCCATTGCGGACATTACCGAGGGGGATTTTGATGATGTCTTTGCGGTCAACGTGAAAGGGGTTTTTTTCACCATGAAGGCGGCGGCCACGCGCTTGGCCGACAATGGTATTGTCATTAACCTTTCCAGCACAACCACCCGGGCCTTATTCCCGAACTACGGCCTGTACTCCGCGTCCAAAGCAGCTGTCGAGCAGGCCACCCGGGTGTTTGCCAAAGAGATGGGCAGTCGCGGCATCTCGGTCAATGCCGTGATGCCGGGCCCCACCAATACACAGCTGATGCGGGACGGCAAAACGGATGCAGACAGAGAACGGCTGGCAGGTTTAGCAGCGTTTAACCGATTGGGTGAACCCGAGGATATTGCCAAAGTGATCCTTTTTCTGGTCAGCGATCAAGCAGGTTGGGTAAGTGCCCAGGTTATAGGCGTGAATGGTGGCTTCATTTAGAAAAAAGCATCCCAGAAGTCGGGTGCCCACGGTCATTCAAATGACTTAGAAACGAGAAAGTACAGCCCGACAAGCAAGACGCCTAGCAGGCATGCAGTGAAGGCCAAGCCCTGTATATGGCGAAGGGCCCAGACAGCCACCTTAAACGGTCAAATTTGGGGTAATACCGACTTTCCTAAAGACATCTATATACAGGGCATGAACGCGGGTTACGGTTGGGATACGTGTATTAAAGTCTGCTTTTCCTACGTCTTTCCTTATGAGCAAGTTCCAGTTTATCTATGATGGCATCGGCAATAAAGTGCCTGATAGTCATTTGGTTATCATCACAATATGCTTTTACTCTTTTCTTCAAATCTTTTGGTATCTTGACGCTGATAGTATCAGTTTCGGTTATTTCTGATACTGGTTTCATTATCATATTACCCCTCTCCCGTTGCAGGCGCCCCAAACGATTTAGGCAAAGCGTTTGTTTTGGGCGGGCGCTCCTTTGCAAACGCTTGGTTTGATGAGTGATATGAAATTGATTATAGAATGAAAAGAGCCGGAAGGTCAAAATTAAAGAACAGGATATCAGAAGTCGGAGGGCAGGAGTCGGGAGAACCAAGAGACCAGAGGTCGGAAGTCGGAAGTCGGAAAACAAAGGGGCCAACCCAAAGCGGAATCGGCATAGCCGTAACTTTTTGAATTCCACGGGGAAACCCACCCCATTGATTTGCCTATAGATTTCAGTGGAATGAGCGGTTTAGACGCTATCCGGCCACAGGTGGCGGTTGACCTCAATGCGCGACAATATTATGCTTTAAAAAGGTACATTCCCTCATGATGGTGTGTTGCCTTTGGGTCCAACCAATTCACAAAAGGAGGGCACGATGGCGTTAAAAGCGATGATTAAAAGGGCGGTTCCAGAAGACAAGGCCCGCGAAATGATTCCCCTGTTCAGGCAAATGCGGAAGATGGCCATCGCGCAAAAGGGGTATGTCTCGGGTGAAACCTTAAGAAACTACAACGATCCTACAGAATTTCTGGTTATCAGCACCTGGCAGTCTGCCGAGGATTGGGAAAACTGGCTCAAGAGCGGTGAACGCAAAGAAATCCAGGCAAAAATCGATGAACTCCTCGGTGGAAAAACATTTTATGATGTCTATCACCACGGATTCGCGGAATAGCTATCAGTCCCCATCCCGGACAACGCCATTCGACCGTAGCAAGCAAAGGGGGCGGAGGCCTACGCTTTGAAAAAACCCATGATTTTACGCAAAGTGTAGATCCGACCTTATAAGGCTCTCACGCTATTTTGCATGTTAATCAATTGATTGACAATGCTGCCCATACTCAGGCATACTTTTCAGAGGCCATTTTAAAAATGTCTTTTGGCTCAATCTCGGTGTTGGGCGCTTGGTTCCAGTCCTCGAAATACTTGATGTCTTCCTCCGGTTGCGACCCACAAATGAGGAATAGATCAAGAGGGAAGTCCCGCAACGCGGGGAAACCTCGCGGCCGCCTTGACCTTTAACCAAAATCCTATTCTTAAGATTGCCTCTATAAAACTTCACCTCACTCTGTTACGGCACACTTGTCAGCTATACCTCTCTGATTCAACATCGCTTGTTATCGAAAAGATTATTCCTGTTGCACGGATCTCTAAAACCATCAACTGCGTTATCGGGTGCTTGCGTTAGCATGAAAACAGCTACACTCCCGAATGCCTTGTAAATGAATGCCTCGCACTCGTGAAATCGTCGGGTCGGAAATTCGTTTTAAAACTGTCTCTGGAGAAAGGAGGTCTGCATGGAAGTAAAAAAAATTCTGGTGCCATATAATTTCACCAGAAACGATCAAAAAGCCCTGGACTTTGTCACGCAACGCTATGGGCAGGACGGAAATGTTGAGATAACCCTTTTCCATGGGTATACATCTGTACCCAATATCGATGTGAGTGACAAAACGGTTATGAAGCTCATGGATAGTAACTTGTCCTATCTGCGCCAAAAGGTAAGTGAGCTTGAAAGTGAATTCGAAAAGGCCAAAGAACGGTTGATACGGTCCGGGTTTGCCGCTGAAAAAGTTCACTGTGAGTTTAAACCATTAAAAGGCGACCTTTCCCAGGCAATTATTCATCTGGTGAAATCAGGCGGCTTTGCAACCATAATTTTGAATCACAATCCAAGCAAAATAAAGGGATTTTTTACGACGAGTACCTCAAAAAAGATTATGAAGTCACTTCCAGGCGTTGGTATTCACATGGTCGTCTAGAACCTAACTCAAACAGAATTGAACAAGAAAAAAATAGGGAGACGCTATCACCAATGGAAAATGAGAATAAAATCAGTTTAGAGGTATATGCGCTGTTTATCCAGACAATTACCGATTCCAGCAACATCGAAACCATGGCCAATAGCCTGGTTCAATTGCTCGTGAGTGCCTTGGGGATCAAAGGAGCGGCTATTTATATTCTGAATCCTGAGTCGGAGGAACTGGAGTTGTTTTCCAGTGTTGGACTGAGCCAGGATTATGTAAATAAGGGCCCCATCCTGGTGGACCGCAGCATCAAGTTTGGAGCCAATCGAGAAGCGGTCATCATTAGTGATACGGAGGCCAGCACCGCCTTGCAATACCCGGAAAAAGCAAGGGAGGAGGGTGTCCGCGCCATTATTTCATATCCGATCAATATGCGGGGTAAGATTATTGGATCACTACGCCTATACCACCAAGATGTATGGGAAATCTCTGAAAATGACAAATTATGTATCCAAACGACAACCCAGAACCTGGGGTTGGCGCTCATGTATTTCAGGGTTGCCAATGCGGTCCTCAATGTGAAAGAGACCGTGAATGATATTCGTCCCATATGGCTTTAGAGAAAGCCAAGGGGGGCAGACCCACTTGGTTAGGTAGAAGGTATAAGGTAGAAGGTATAGGGTAGAAGGTAAAACTTGGAGTCGGGAGCCGGGTGCCAGGGATCGGTAAGACCAAGAGACCAGAGGTCCAGGCTTCGCCAACGGCCACACCCGGCAGGCTGGTGTCGGCGGTTTACGCTAAATGAGCTGCGTATCAGCAGTCTCCGTTAAAAACGTAGTCTCGGCAGACGAGCAAATGGAGACTTGCCCCCTATTTTAAGCCCACCCGCATACAAACGAAATAGCATGTTGAAAACTGAGTACCTGCTATTGTCACAACTTATTTTTTTAAGCTTTCAGATGTTTAGCCTGTACTCATCCCAAATCTGTCCCAAACCGGACCAACCAAGGTTCAATCCCAGTAGTATTTTAACCCCGTTTTAGGGTTGCTCAAGCTTCTCGTTCTGATATACAATATCTTTCAATTTCAATTCCGCCGACCTGGATCTCGAACTATCACGACGACCATCGGAATCTTCCACCTAGTCAGGGCTTACGGATCCTGCCATCCGGCCCAAGACACACTTAAATCTTAAAGTTCATCTCGGTAACAACTTGCCCCTGATACACTGCCGTTGCGTAGGGTTCGACCAGTCCGCATACGTGGCCGTACCAAACGAGCGCCGGGTCATTGTCACGCTGCCTCATTTGAAACATTACGTTTAGACAACCAGCAAAGGAGGTAAAAAATGATCAAAAAAAAGCTGAAAACCATCGGTGTCTTTTGGGTCGTGGTTCTGGTTGCCCTACTGTTGGTCTGCCCGACGCTTTGGGCCGACGACGATGATGACGATGATGACGACGGGCCCCGCCTGCGCTTTACCAACGTCTACGTCAAGACCTATGCAGGCGGTGAGGACGGCGGCCTGGCCCATGTGACCTATTGGTTTATGTCTTCCGAGGATGTTGCCGCACTTTCTCTGGAGGAGCAGGCCAAGGTTGGCAAGATCAAAGCTAATTTTATCCACGCGATCGCTTTTCAGCCCACCAACGCTAACATTGCCGGTACGGAAGTGACCGGTCTGCTGAAAATTGGCAAGCGCGAACAGAGCATTACGTTCCGGCTTCCGGACCCGTGGAACGGTAAACTGGTCGTGGGCGGAACCCCGGGGCTGCGCAACGAGTATGCCAACGAGGCGATTCTGGTCCCCTGGCTGCTCGAAGCCGGATATGCCTATATCTCCGGGGACAAGGGCATCCCCGGCGGGGCCGGCGACATGGTCTCGGGCAAACACCCCACCCAATACTGGGGCGACATGATGATCGACCTGGCCCTCCTGGCAAGGGATCTGCTCGAGGAATACGCCGGCCAGGCGCCCGACTTTACCTACGCCATGGGGCTCTCCAACGGCGGCTACCAGACGCGCCGCGCCCTGGAAATCGATCACAAACGCGTGCGGAAGGGCAAAAAGCGCCTTTTCGACGGCGGGGTGGACTGGTCCGGAGCCTACTGGCCTGATAAGCGGGTCATGGATGCCGACCGCAACGGAAAGGTGTCGGTGCAGGAGTACGCCGCAGTCGATTCGCTGGTCGGTTCGATCGACAAGGGTACCCTGGCCATGGCCTGGTTGTATTCAGCGGACACCCTGACCACTAAGGATGAATACATCAAGAACCCGCGCTTTCCAGGCGCTTACTTTCCCATGGTCAACGCCGGCTTTTCGCCTGAATCGGCCCTCTTCTGGGGCTATTACAATACGATTTTCGATCCTTTCCAATATGTGCCGGGCTTTGAGATCTTTCGGGGCGTCGGTTACTACAACCTGGTATCTTACGTATACCGCGCCGACCTGCGCGGCGACGACGCGGCCGCATCCGCCGCATATTCATGCTGGTCCGATCCGGCCAACCCCGATACGCCGCCGCCCCTGTATGCATGGCTGGCGGCGGCCGAGAACGGCGGGTGGAACAAGGAAAGTGTCAAATACGCCCTGAAAAATGCCAACACGGGCGAATTCTCGGTGCCGATGCTCACCCTCCAGGGCCAGGCCGACGGTCTGGTGGCCCTGCATTCCCAGGGGTTGGAGTACCGGGACGCGATCGAGATTTACGGCTCGCCGGACCTGCATCGTTTTTACATCATCGCCCATGCACCCCACGTGGATAAACACGCGGACGGCGGATGGGGCTACAAAGCCCCCACCGTTGTAGATCCGACCCCTGTCGATCCGGCAGTTCCCGACCTGCTCACCCCGATGCAGGCGTACGCCCAGCGTACCTTCGCGTACCTGGAAGACTGGGTGGAAAACGGCGCCGTACCGCCGGAGAGCAAACTGGTGGAAACAGACCCGGCTAATGACATCACCGATCCCGCAGATCTAGACTGGTAACCCGGCCGGCACCTTCCCCGTTTCGGCCCCCGACGTCCATCGAGGGCCTGAAACGGGGAAGCATGCCGTTGGTTTCGAGGCGTCGGGCCAAGCGAATATTAGGTTGAAGGCGGAAGGTCTGGGCTTCGCCTGGCATAGGGCAGAACGCAGAGGGCATAGGGTAAACGGTGGAATTTAGAACCAGGCGGATAGTTGGAACGTGTTCAATCCACCGGGAGGCCTAAGCATTGGCGCGCTTTGACCGCTTGATGCCGATAGTGGAAACCAAGCCGTCTTTCAATAGCCTGGCGAAGCGATGTTTGCGGCCGTATAAGCGATTCAAGAAATAATTACACTCGTCGCAGAAATTCACCCCACGGCCATCGATAATGGTCCGTAAATATCCAACGGATCCGAACTTGTTATATTTCCCCTTGCTCATGGGACACAGAGAGCCATCCGGAGCGGTTTGGTAAGAGGGATGATCGGTCAACCCCAGATTATGACCGACTTCGTGCAAGGATACTTTTGCTGTCCGGTCGAGAAACAATTCGTATGCCATTTTAGAATCTATTCGATCCGGGCATAGCTTATTGGTAGATACCACCGCCACGTCATTTTGAGGATTTTTGCCGCCGAAGATTGATTTGTAAAACTCATCCAGGTCGTCTGTTTCCAAATCCGCATCTGTAATTCCCAAAACATGCCCGCCATATTCTTGATCAAGGACCTTGGTCAGGAAATACGCATCGATACTGTCCACAACCGGGGCGTTGTGACAAGCCAGTTTGAACTCCTTGATCGCACCTTGAAAAGAATCCAGAATCCGGTTACCGATCGCTTTAAGGCTACTGAAAGTGATGTCACTGCCTGCCCGGACAATATGCAGCACGGATAGATTTGCCAGCATTTCAGCCTCCTGCGAAAGTGGATTGCGGCCAGGTGATATTTGCATGAACCTATCTTAAAAAAGTCTTTTGGCCCAAACTCGGCGTTGGGCCTTCAGTTCAAATCCTAAAAATACTGGAGTATTCTTCCGGCTTAAACCTCTCGTCCGCCTTGACTTTGAACCAAAATCCATTTTTTGAGACAAGTTCAGATCAAGTATAACATAAAGTTTGCTCCAATTTCAAAAAAGTGCGGCCGACATCGCGGGGCAGCAGACCCCTAATGCTGAACCGCTCGGAACCATCGTCTTCGCGTTGTCGAAATTCTTGAATTTGATTAGAGTCGACGACAGATCCATACCCGTGATATATTCGGGCTAACAGGATTAAATTCGATGAGAAATACCCAATCTAAATCTTCCTGCCCGCAGTGCGGTGAGCCGATCAGGCCCTCATGGCGGATATGCCCGGTTTGTGAAACCCGGCTGAATGGCCCGACCTGTCCCCAGTGTGGCTGCGACGTCAAAAAGAACTGGCGACGCTGCCCAGAATGTGAAGCGTTGCTGATGTGTCCGCAATGCGGTGTGCGCATGCCCCCGGGACAAGGTTCCTGTCAGCAATGTCAACAGCCCCAACCGATGGGCATGGATAGCAAACCGCTTATCAAAGATCCGGTTTGCGGTATCGAATTTGTACTGGTCCGGGGCGGCACCTATGCCATGGGCGATACCCTGGACCAGGGCTTCAAAAACGAACATCCGGTTCACCAGGTGACCCTGGATGACTTCTATATCTCGCGCTTTCCCATTACCTAGGTACAATGGTCGATCTTGATGCAAGATAATCCATCTGCGTTTAGACACGCCGAGCATCCGGTTGAGCAAATGACCTGGTCAGATGCCGGCGAGTTTGCCCGCAAACTCTCCCAGGCGGCAAAAATGAAGGCTCACTTCACGTTGCCCGCCGAAGCCCAGTGGGAGTACGCTGCCCGTTCCGGCGGCCGGGACGATCTCTATGCCGGAGGTGATGATATTGACGCTGTTGCCTGGATTGAAGACAACAGCCGGGGATCAACCCAACCGGTGGGGAAGAAAAAGCCGAATGGATTGGGGCTGTACGATATGAGTGGAAATGTGTGGGAATGGTGCCGGGACACCTACCAGGCAGACGCCTATGACGTCCACGGCCACCACAACCCCGTCATAGAATCAAGCAGTCCTGATCGCGTCATCCGCGGGCGGGAGCTGGAATCTGGAAACCTGGAGTGCGCGCTGCGCCCGTCGCTTTAACTTCCGTGCTGATTTCCATGGTCCCGGACTTGGGTTCCGGCTGATCATGTCGAATTGAGCCCGAGGGGCGGGCCAGGTATTTAATCAGCTGAAGACGCAATAGGTAAAAGTATAAGGTATAGGAGTGAAGGAAAACCCAAGGAGTCCGGGGCAGGCGTCGGGGGTCGGAAAAACAAGAGGCCGGATACCAGCGGTCAGAAGTCCAGGCTTCGCTCCAAGAGCTATGCCTGGCAGGCGGGAACATACCCAGACAATACGTCCTAAGTCAAAAACGGGGTTTGACTTTGATCGGATTATAAATAAGATAGCGCCTTCATGAATTCATATCAGAAAGAACAACTTGAAGCCCTGCTGCTGATCCGGAAGCAGTTGGAACGCTTTTCAGCTTCTGAAATTGAGGATCTGAAGACTGTAATGGCGGAGTACCTATCATTTCGATCCAGAATTGCCGGCTTCCTTGAGCATCATTTTAAAGATATCTGTACAGAAAAATGCTACAAAAGCCGACTCAGTGCCTGTTGTTCCAAGGATGGGATTATCGCGTTTTTTGCAGATGCGGTTATAAATGCGCTGGTGTCGGACACTCGCGAACTCGACTGTCTGGAAAATGCCATCCGACGGCCGGATTATAACCATAAGTGCATTTTTCTATCTGAAAACGGCTGCCTGTGGCGGATAAAGCCGATTGTCTGTGAGTTTTTTTTGTGTGATGAAGCTGAACGAACGTGTTTCGGCGTTGATCACAACGCATCAAAACAATGGAACGAATTCAAGGAGCTCAAGAAAGACTACACCTGGCCGGATAAACCCGTGCTGTTTGAATACCTGGAAATGATATTTATGGAAAAAGGCTGCAAATCTCCCCTGATGTACATTCATCACAGCCCCGGCCTGTTAAGAATTAAAACCATGCGTGACAAAAAGGGAAAAAAGAAGAATGGTGAAGCGAGCTAGACATGCTGATCCTGGTGGATATTCCCATTGGCTTGCTTCCTAAAATCAATCCTTCCAGAGCATAGTAACCGCTGGTTTAAAATTGAATCAAGCATATGGAACCTGAAATCCTGCGTCGTGGCAAAGCTTTCCATAAAAGAGTCCAGGAAGATTGGGAAAAGAGTGCCAAGGGTGGCCAAATCAACCTTGAGCATACCATCTCGCTTTCTCTTCTCCGGAAAAAGACCAAGCGCCCAAAGTCGGGCCGGCTTGATATATTTGTCGATGAGATGGGTGATTTCATCAGTATCGTCGAGATCAAATCGACGGACTGGGATAAGGTTAAAGAAAAAAATCGTATGAAGCTGCTGGGTGCCCACCGCCGGCAGGTTTGGAAATATATCGAGGAGTACCTCGATGTGATCAAAATAGATGTGTGTCCGGGCATCATTTACCCCTCTGCACCGGAAACACCGGGCCTTAGAGAAATGGTCGAAACATACCTCAACGATTACGGCCTTCAAGTCGTTTGGTATGATGACGATTAGGAGGCACCTTGTATAAAGGCGATACGAACCGATTCTGTTGAATATTCCGGGAGGTCTAAATGGGCGCGAAAGGCTATCTTGTCACGCAATTTTCAGATCTGCACCTCACTCGCAGGAACAACGACTCCCGCTCCGAACCGAAACTCTTCGGCAAGCTAAAAGGGATGAACAAGGCTTTCGAAAGACTGGCCCTTAGCCCGGAAGCCCAAAAATCAGACTTTATCCTGTTTACCGGCGATATAACGGACACCGGTCACCGCGAGGAGTGGCAGCACTTCTGGAGAACTATAGACAAAGCCAAGTTGAAAAAAAAGAGCATCATCATTCCCGGCAACCACGACATGTGCTGTCTGGGCGCCCGACTCCCCAGGTCTGAAAAAAAGCTGGTTATCGAAGATTATAAAAAATTCCGAACCGGTCTGGCCATCGGAAAGTATCCGCGCACCAAGTACCCCTGTGGCATCAAGCTCAACGACAAAATAGTCGTTTTTGCCATCGACTCTTGCAATAAAGGAAACCCCACCGGTATTACCAATGCCATGGGCCACCTGGGCTACCAGCAACTCGAGCGATTTGCCCGAGAGCTCTATAAGTTCAGGGAGGTCAAAGTTAAAATAGTCATCCTGCACCACAGCCCCAATATACCCGGGAACATGACCGCGCTAAGACGCGGCGTAGATGAAATGGGGGATTTCGAACGCTGGGGTATGGAGATGCCCGCGGAAGACCGGCGGGTCCTCAGGTTGCTTTGCGTTACCCACAAGGTTCGTCTGGTCCTGCACGGTCACTTGCACCGAACGGAAACCAGGTACGTTAACTCCATTCGCTATATAGGCGCCCCTGCCAGCACGCAGCCCAATAAGGGGAAATACGAGTTTTTCACGTACGAGATTTCACAGGCCGGCGGGCGGGTCGTTGCCAAATTGGCCACTCTAAAGGAATAGGTGTTCAGAAAAATCGTTTGATACCTGAAACCGGGCACCTGACTCCCGACATGCCTTGTGCCTTGACCCCCAATCTCTTGAGCCCTATTCTATTACGAATGCATTATTTTCAAATTCTTATATTCAACTGCTGATATCGGGCGAGCAGGGATGAAAATTACTATTGGTGCCTTCATACTACTGTGTATCTGGTCCTGTCCGGCCCAGGGTATAGCCGGTACTATTTACCTAAATGATGGTCGGATAATAGAAACCGAGAATATCTCAAAAGGAGATGGTTGGGTTAAAACCCAGATTAAAGGCATTACCATTCAATTTGCCATTGAGGATATTGATCGGATTGAAGGCATACAAATCAAGGGGGCAGGGCGCACACCTCAACGCAGGCCCGAGGGACTCTCCAAAAAGCATGAACCGACCGGCAAGCATAGCTTGATAAAAAGCTGTTATGAACTGGGTTACCGATATGGGCTGTGTGCGGCCAAACGGCATCAAAACATTCAATGTGAACGCAAAAATGACATCGTCATACCCAA
>Ga0126329_10000052_pt1 | contig 56611 bp, 52 predicted proteins | sample InaspJWI85metaG_FD_104915 | JGI IMG/M metagenome (GOLD analysis project Ga0126329, IMG submission 104915) | Marine gutless worms symbiont microbial communities from Oahu, Hawaii - Inanidrilus sp. 2 OAHU.JWI-85 metaG | ecosystem: Host-associated > Annelida > Digestive system > Unclassified...
CGGGGAGAAAGGGAGGGGGCGCGGCCGGAGAGTGGGGGCGGGGGTGCCGCGTGTTTTTTTTAATGTGAAGGGGGGTTGCGCCCGCCCCCCCCCCCCCCCCTGGCGGGTGATTTGGTTTAATAACTGTTTCAACTATATTTAGATATGTATTGACTCCCCAGGGAGGGGAGGATATTTAGTAGGATCTTTCACAAAAAGCCTTTTGGCCCAAACTCAGCGTTGGACGCTCGATTCAAGTCCTCAAAATACGCTCTGTATTTTTGCGGGTTGAACCTCACGCCCGCCTTGCACCACGTTGGGCATTAGCTTCGCGTCATTTTGAACCAAAATCCATTTTTGAGAAAGATTCAAAAGACTTTGGCTTAACGGACGAATAATCCTGATGTTCCTTGAGGATCCACAAAACCTTCACAGACGATAGAGGAGGAAATAATGAAAAAAGCCCTAATTGTGAGCTTGGTTTTTTAAATGCTGTTTGCCTTCGGGGCGACGGCCGGCGCTAAAACGCTGAAAGTCGGTCTGGATGCAGATCCCGTCACGCTGGACCCCCAGGTTCAGCTGTCCGGTGGTATGCTGCAGCTTTCCCACTGGGTATTCGATCCCCTGGTCCGCTGGACCCAGGAGATGACCTTTGAGCCGCGCCTGGCCACCAAGTGGAAACGCCTGGATGACCTCACCATTCGTTTCTACCTGCGCAAGGGCGTCAAGTTTCACAGCGGCAATCCCTTTTCCGCCAAGGACGTAAAATGGTCCTTTGAGCGCATGGGAAAATCGGCCGACTTCAAAGGCCTGCTGGAGCCATTCGAAGGCTGCTTCATCGTTGATGACTATACCGTTGACATCAAAACCAAAAAACCCTACCCGCTGGTCTTGAACATGGCCACCTACTTCTTTGCCATGGACTCCGAGTTCTGCACCGGCACCGATAAGAACGGTCAGCCCAAGGACATGCTCCTCAAGATCGGGGAATCTTTTGCCTTGAACAACGCCTCCGGCACCGGTCCCTTCATCGTGACCAAAAGAGAACACAATGTGGTTCTTGAGATGAAAAGAAACCAGAACTACTGGGATACCCAATCGCGGGGCAATGTCACCAAGTTCATCCTGACGCCCATCAAGGAGAACGCCACCCGTGTGGCCGCCCTGCTTTCCGGCGACGTGGACTTCATCTCTCCGGTTCCCCCCCAGGATTTCAGCCGCATTGAAAGAGACAAGAAACTCAAACTGGTTCTCATCAACGGCGGTCGCATCATTACCTTCCAGATGAACCAGAATCGCCGTCCCGAATTCAAGGATGTCCGGGTACGCCAGGCCATTGTCCACGCGGTCAACAACGCCGGTATTGTCAAAAAGATCATGAAGAACAAGGCGACCCTCGCCGCTCAGCAGGGTCCCGAGGGCTACCAGGGATACAAAGCGAGCCTCAAACCCAGGTACAGCCTTCAAAAAGCCAAAGCCCTCATGAAAGAGGCCGGTTATGCCAACGGCTTCGAAATCACCATGATGGCCCCCAACAACCGTTACGTCAACGACGCTAAAATCGCTGAAGCCACCGCCCAGATGCTGGGCAAAATCGGTATCAAGGTCAACCTGAAGACCATGCCCAAAGCCCAGTACTGGAACGAGTTCGACGCCCGGGCGGCCGACATGATGATGATCGGCTGGCACTCCGATACCGAAGACTCCGGCAACTTCTCTGAATTCCTCATGATGTGCTATAACAAAGAGACCGGCTACGGCCAGTACAACTCGGGCTACTGCAACCCCAAGGTGGATAAACTGGTGCTTGCCGCCCAGTCCGAGACAGACCTGGCCAACCGTGCCAAAATTCTCCAGGAAGTTGAGCAGGTCCTCTATGATGATGCGGCCTTCGTACCGTTTCACTGGCAAAACCACGCCTATGGCGCCAAGAAGAATTTGATGATCAAGCCGATCCTCAACTCGATGAACTTTCCCTACTTTGGAGACCTGGTCATCAAGTAGGGGTTTGTATCGTTTGGCATTCATCCAACCATCGTCCCCCGAACCCACGGTTCGGGGGACGATTTTAAAAAATCCTGGTCCGGGGGCCAGGCTTTGGGTGCCCCTTTAAGGGGCGAGCATCCTGACAAACGCAATTGGAACATTGCTGGTTTCAGGGGATCAGGCTGAAGACTGAAGGCTGAAGAAAAACCTTAAAACCTATTCGCCCGAATTGATGGCATTGAAAACAAGAGCTGCGAGGTATAGAGCAACCCATTGGTTTATAACTATTCTAACGCATTTTCCTTCAGTCTTCAGCCTAAACACCTCGGAACCGTTACCTCGGCATAGCCAAACATCTCTGACTTGGTCCCGAGGACCGGGCTTTTAAGGGCAGAGTAGATATAAATGATTGTATTTATCATACGCAGACTGATCCAGGCCATCATCGTCATGTTGGTCATCAGCCTGGTGGGCTTTTCCATCAAGGATCAGATCGGGGATCCGGTCAGAGACCTGGTGGGTGAGCGGGTAACCCCTGCGGAGCGAGCGGTGATCGCTGAGCAGATGGGGCTCAATGATCCCTTTCTCACCCAGTATTTCCGGTTTGTGAAAAACGCCGTCACCAAAGGGGATCTGGGGCGCTCTTTCCTGTACAACAAACCCAACCTGGAAGTCATTCTTAGGAAGGCACCGGCCACCATTGAATTGGTTTTCGGTACCGCCCTGATTATCATCGTTGTCTCTTTGCCCCTGGGGGTCTATTGCGCCTTGCGGCCCAGAAGCATCCTTTCCCGCTTTACCATGAGTTTTTCCACCCTGGGGGTCTCCATGCCGGTGTTCTTGACGGCCATTTTGCTGATCTTTCTCTTTGCCATCCACTGGCAGATCCTGCCCTCCTATGGCAGGGGAGAGACCGTGGACCTCTTCGGCCTGGGCTGGTGGGAGACCGGGATGCTCACCCTAGACGGCCTGCTGCATCTGATTCTGCCCTGTGTATCGTTGTCCACCCTCATGCTACCGCTGTTCATCCGCCTGATCCGGTCCGAAATGATGGAGGTGCTGGAAACCGAATACATTAAATTCGCCTGGGCCAAGGGCCTGTCACCAACCAGGGTGTGGATGGTGCATGCCTTTAAAAACACCCTGTTGCCGGTGATCACGGTCTTCGGTGTACAGATCGGTATTATGTTCGCCTTTACCCTGCTCACGGAGCTGGTATTCCAGTGGCCGGGCATGGGTTTCATGTTTTTGGAGGCCGTCCACCGTGCCGACCTCTCTTTGCTCATTGCCTATCTCGTGGTGGTGGCCACCATCTTTACTGCTGTGAATACGGTTGTTGATATCCTTTACGGCTTTATCAATCCCACCATAAGAATCACCGGGACAAAATGAGAACAAAATTCCAGAAATTCAAAGAGTCCTATTTTCTCTACAGTTTCAAGCGGGACAAGGTGGCGATCTTCTCCTTTATCGTCCTGACGATAGTCGTGTTGCTGGCCTTAACAGCGCCTTGGGTGGCCCCCATGGACCCCTATGACGCTGTCAATATAGATATCATGAATTCGGAGATTCCCCCGGTCTGGATGGAGGAGGGGAGCCGCGAATTCCTCCTGGGAACGGACAACCAGGGCCGGGATATGCTCTCCACCATGCTGTATGGACTGCGGACCTCCATCATCATCGGCCTGGGCGCCGTGGCCCTGCAGGGGATCATCGGGGTGATCGTGGGTCTGTTTGCCGGTTACATGGGCGGGAAAACAGATGCCGTCCTCATGCGACTGGCCGACATCCAGTTCTCCTTCCCCTACCTGATGGTGGCCATTTTAATGTCGGCCATCTTCCAGGTGGCCTTCGGTCTGGGCAGTTTTGAGCGCCTGGCCGTGCCCCTGCTGATCGTCATCATCGGTCTGTCCAATTGGCCCATGTTCGCCCGGACCATCCGTGCCTCGGTCATCGGTGAGAAAAACAAGGAGTATGTGGAGGCCGCCCGGGTCATCGGCCTGCCCACTCGGACCATTCTTTTCCGGCATATCCTGCCCAACTCCCTGACCTCGGTCATGGTCATTTCCACCATTCAGGTGGCCAATGCCGTGATGAGCGAGGCGGCGCTCTCTTTTCTGGGCCTGGGCATGCCGGTGACCAAACCCTCCCTGGGATCGTTGATCCGGGCCGGCCAGGAGTTCTTTTTCTCCGGGTCGTGGTGGATTACGGTCTTTCCGGGCATCTGGCTGGTAGTCTTTGTGCTGGTCATCAACCTGCTGGGCGATTGGCTGCGGGATGTGTTGAACCCAAAATTGTATAAGGGATAAATCCGGTTTTAAGTTTTAGGTCTTAGGTTTTAGGATGCAGGTTCCAGTTATTTTTTTTGTATTTGTCTTAAAACTTAAGACGTAAAACTTAAAACGAGTTTTTATTATGACCGCACTACTCGAAGTCAAAGACCTGGAAGTCAAATTCGGCTTGCGCATCGGCGAACTGACCGCCATCGATGGAGTCAGCTTTACCCTCGAAAAGGGCCAGCGCATGGGGTTGGTGGGCGAGAGCGGGGCTGGAAAATCGGTCACCGGCTTTGCCATCATCAACCTGATCAGCAAGCCGGGGTTCATCTCCGGCGGCCAGGTGATCTTCAACGGCCGGGATCTCACCCGGCTCTCTCACGAAGCCATGCGGGAAATTCGCGGCAACCAGATCAGCATGATCTTCCAGGACCCCATGATGACCCTCAACCCGGTACTGACCATCGGCACCCAGATGGTCGAGACCCTGCTGGCCCATCGCAGCATCACCCGGGACGAAGCCGAGGGCGTCGCCTTGGAGAAGTTGAAGAAGGTCCAGATCCCATCACCGGAAAAGCGTCTGGCCCAGTACCCCCACGAGTTTTCCGGCGGCATGCGTCAGCGCATCGTCATCGCCATCGCCTTGCTCACCGATCCGGAAATCATCATCGCCGACGAGCCCACCACCGCCCTGGATGTCACCATCCAGGCCGAGATCATGGAGCTGCTCCTTGACCTCTGTAAGACTGAGAACATGAGCCTGATCCTGATAACCCATGATCTAGGCGTCGTATCGGAAGTGACTGAGAAAATTGCGGTGATGTACGCAGGCAAAATCGTTGAATCCGGACCCACGGCGAGAATTATCGGCAATCCGCAGCATCCGTATACCCAGGGACTGCTGAAAGCGCTGCCCGGCAGTATTAACCCCGGCGAACCTTTGAACCAGATACCGGGCATGATGCCGACCCTGATGGATCTGCCCCCGGGGTGCGCCTTTCATCCCCGGTGTACCTTGAGTGTGGCGCGCTGCCAGGCCGATATCCCCGAACTGTATGACGCCGGCGATCCTGAACACCGGGCAGCCTGTTTCGTAACGACTGGGAAGGAAACGTAAATGGGACAGACGGGTATGGATAACGGCCTGCTGGCCATTGAAAATGTCGTAAAACATTTCGATATTTCCGGTGGTCTGCTGGACCAGCTCACCTTTGCAAACGGGCGTCTCACCCGCCGCCGGACAACGGTCAAAGCGCTTAATAATGTGAGTTTTACCATTCAGCCGGGGGAAACGTTCAGCGTGGTGGGAGAGAGCGGCTGCGGTAAATCGACCCTGGCGCGGACCACCATCGGCATCTATCCGCCCAACAGTGGCCGAATTCTCTACCGCGACGAGCGCATCGACAACAAGAACGCCAAGCAGATGCTGCCCTACCGCCGCAAGATGCAAATGATTTTCCAGGATCCCTATGCCTCCCTGAATCCGCGCAAGACCGTCATGCAGACCCTGGAGGAACCGGTGGTTTTTCACAACCCGAGCATCTCCTCGAGCCAGGTGAAGGAGCGCGTTTTCGAAGTGATGTCCCAGGTGGCGTGGATCCCCAATGGGCCGGCCGTTATCCCCACGAGTTTTCCGGCGGCCAGCGCCAACGCATCAGCATCGCGAGGGCCCTGATGGTGGATCCCGAATTCATCGTGGCCGACGAGCCGGTATCGGCCCTGGATGTCTCCATCCAGGCCCAGATCCTCAACCTGCTCATGGAGGCCCAGGCGCAGCGCGGACTGACCTACATGTTCATCACCCACGACCTCTCCGTGGTTGAGCATATCAGCACTCGGGTCGCGGTAATGTATTTGGGCACCCTGTGCGAACTCTCACCGGCCAGAGCCCTGTTCGAAGCCCCCCGGCACCCGTATACTCAGGCCCTGCTATCGGCCATCCCCACGTTAGGGCACCAAAAAAGCGCCCACATCAAACTCAAGGGCGAGGTCCCCACCCCCATCCATCTGCCCAGCGGGTGCGTCTTTCACGGCCGCTGCAGATATGCCGACCAGCGCTGCGTGCAAGAAGTCCCCGCGGCTCGTACGGTAGAAGGCGGCGTCATCGTCGCCTGTCATGGAGTGGAAGAAGGGCGCCTGTAGGCCTTACCGCCGGCTGGGCTGCAATTACTTCCGGCCGGGGACTGTCGTGCGGTCACCAAGGGTTGCCAGGTGCTCCACCAGGGCTCTGATTGAAAATGGCTTTTCCAGGACGACATCAAAATCCGCATCAACGAAATGCCAGGGCGTGCCGGAAATACCCATGACCGGTGTCGCCCGTTTTGTTGAACCCCGGATGTGGTGCACAACACTGAGACCATCCAAGCCCGGCATACGTATATCCGTGATAACGACGTCATACGAACGGCGATCAAATTTGGTGATCCCCTCTTGACCGTCCGTGGCGACTTCCACCTGGTAGCCGTGCAGGGTGAGGGCGGTTTGCAATAGATCCAGAACCTGCTTTTCGTCATCGATGACCAGAACGGCACTCATAAGCTTAATGCCTTTAACAGCGGCTTTGCTGCCCTTGGAGACGCATCGGCGCGTTGGGGCAAGGTTTCGAAAGTGTTTCAGTAAGAGGCCCGGTGAGAGCAGTGCCGATTCAGTTGAGAGAGTGCACCGGGCGCCATTTCAAGTAGAGAGAATAGCAAGACGCGAGCATTATAAACATTGAAAATTCCCTGTCAAAGTTGATAAAAAAGATTTTTTCAAATATGAAACCTAGTTATAAACAGCATATAACCTATTTGAATAAAGATGAATAATCGGCTCGGTCGTGTGAAACCTTTCTATGGCGATGTTTTGGGGAAAACATAAAATACATGTATATACAAATAGTTATAGCCTTATTGACATGTTATCAACAAAGCCGGTTTATGGAAATCTACTGATATCTGCCGATATCGGAAATTTTTAATGATTTGGAGGCATCTCTGGATTCCCTAAGCCTGTTTACCGGCATTTTCCTATGGAGCGGCGGTTTTCTTGCCGGATTTGTCGATTCAATTGCCGGCGGCGGCGGTATCATCTCTCTACCGGTGCTGCTGTCGGTGGGGATACCGCCACACCAGGCGCTGGGAACCAACAAACTCCAAGGCAGTTTCGGCAGCTTCACTGCGGCCGTGAACTACACCCGGAAAGGACTGGTTGATTTCAAAACTATTTTACCGGGGATTCTTTTTACGGCCATTGGAGCCGGATTGGGCACTATCGCCATCCAGCTGCTTTCAGCGGCATTCCTGAAGCATGTTATCCCGCTGCTGCTGGCCGCGGTGTTCTTCTACACGCTTTTTTCGCCGGATATGGGCAACCGGGAATCAGCGCCGAAAATGACGGCGCGGCTTTTTTATTTGCTGATCGGGCTTATATTGGGATTTTACGATGGATTTTTCGGGCCTGGAACCGGGTCTCTCTGGACCCTGTTGTTCGTTCTGTTGCTTGGCCTTGACCTGAAAAAGGCGACGGCCCATACGAAGATCACCAATTTCACGAGCAATTTTGTTGCCCTGAGCGTGTTCATCATAGGTGGCAAGGTTTTGTTTCTGGCTGGTTTCATCATGGGCTGTGGCCAAATGGTTGGCGCCTATGCCGGTTCGAGGCTGGTCATTCGTAGCGGGGTGGGATTTGTGCGGGTATTCTTTCTTACAGTCGTCGCGGTAACCGTGGCGCGCCTGTTCTACGTGACCTATTCCTAATGTATTCATTGGGAATACCGATGGTGGCAAAAGGCCCCGATTATTTCAGCGGCCGTGCAACACCGTGGTATGGTGATAATACAAGATGCACGTTTCCGTGCAGGATTGACAATTGATTATGTGCCCTGCTGGTATCCAAAATAACACAGGACCAACCGATCGATGCCCGGTGACCGGATGGCCGATCCTCAGACGGCCGGAATGGGCCTATGCCGAAGAAGGCTTTTCCATACGCTATGAGGTGCTGAATGGTAATTTCGTGCATGTTATTTCTCAAGGCCATCTCACCGAGAAAACTATTCAAGAGGTCCACAACCTGCGCGGGAGGGTATTGGCAGAAGCCGGGTTGACCGATGGATTTGAGGGCGTTATTTCAAATTTTTCGGCTTTTACCGGAATTAGTTATAGAGCCCGGCTGAAGTTTGTCCGGTTGTTAGAGGAGCATTACCGCCAAACACCTTTTAAAAGCTACACGACCTATGGTGCGAGTCGCTGGCTGCGGGCAGCCGTCAAAATCAGCAGTGTGTTCTTGCCCGTAAAGGTTTATGCCGCTGCAGATTATCAGGAGGCCATCACCCTCGCCGCTGACCAATCCACCGCAGGGCGCGCTGCCACGCAGAAAGAAGGCTCTCCAGGCGAAGGTGGCGTATCAGCGGATACCAAACCGGGCGTCGAGGCATTTGTTGAAGAACTGTATACCTTTATCGGCAGCATAGATTGGCAAAAGAGAGGGATTCAATATCCTGTTGAGATTTCTACCGACAACCCGTTGCAACCGGTATTCGATGTGATTGAACTCATCAAGGGTGAGGTGGATGAGCTTTTCGAAGAACACCTGTTGTCGGAGAATGCGCTCAAACAGAGCCGTGAACAGTATCGTGCCCTGTTGGGGGCAATCCCGGACCCGGTCGTCATCTACGATGCGCAGGGCAATGCGACCTACGTGAACAAAGCCTTCGAGAAGGTATACGGTTGGAAGCGCGAGGATCTGCTGGGCGGCAAGATAGATTTTGTGCCCCCGGATGAAGTTGAGAGCACCCGGGCGGGATGGCAGCAGGTTCTAGATGAAGGCCAGTCGTTTATCGAGACCCGGCGTTATAATCGTAGTGGCCGCGAACTGAATATTCAGGCCAGGTCAGCGGCCATTCGCAATCAGCAGGGCAAGCACATCGCCAGCATCGTCATTCACCGGGACGTATCCGAACGCCGGCGGGCTGAAAAGACGATGAACCAGCAATTCAAGTATCTATCCGCACTCCACCAGACGACCCTGGGGCTGATCAGCCGCCGTGAACTGAATGATTTGTTGAAAACGATTGTCACGCGCTCCGCTGAGCTGGTGGGTGTTCCTTACGGCTTTATCTACCTGTACGATCGTGACTTGGATACCCTGACGCTCGAAGTCGGGACTGGTATTTTCAAGGGTTTAATCGGCAATCGCGTCAAGCCGGGCGTTGGGATAGCCGGAAAAACCTGGCAAAAGGGTGAGCCGACCGTCGTGCATGGGTATCAAGAGTGGGAAGGCCGCGACCCGGATACGCAATGGAAACAGGCACAGGTGATGGCCGGTATACCCATCAAGTCCAAAATCGAGGTGATCGGCGTCATTGGTGTTTCCGATGACAACCGGGACACGCAGATAACCGGCAATGAAATCGGCGTCCTGACGCGATTTGCCCAGCTTACCGCCATTGCAATCGAAAATGCCCGCCTCTATCAACAGATGCAGCAGGAGTTGACTCAGCGCAAGCGGGCCCAGCAGGAGCTCAAAAAAAGCCACCGTTACCTGGAAGAAGCCAAAGCCACGGCCGAAGCCGCTACCCAGGCCAAAAGCGAGTTTCTGGCCAACATGAGCCACGAAATCAGGACACCGATGAATGCGATCACCGGCTTTACCCGGTTGTTGCTGGAGTCGGACATTTCATCCCGACAGCGCGAATACCTGGAATTCATCAGCGGGTCTAGCGATATCCTGCTGCACCTTATCAATGATATTCTGGATTTCTCCAAGATCGAAGCCGGTAAACTGGATCTGGCCACGGAGCCTTTTCGGCTGAGGTCTGTAGCGGAAAGCCTGTGCGACATCTACCCGGATAAAACAACCGATGCCCCGATCGAACTCATCGTGGATGTGCATCCGGATGTGCCCGCGATCCTGGTGGGAGACGAAATCCGTCTCAAACAAGTCCTCATCAATCTGACTTCCAACGCGATGAAATTTACCGAGCAGGGCGAAGTCATCATCCGGGTCCGCGTCAAAGCCGCTCGTGAACGTGAGATTGAACTTGATTTCTCGGTTATGGATACCGGTATTGGAATTCATGCGGATCAGATTCCGATCCTGTTCGATTCATTCGCCCAGGCAGACGCCTCCACCACACGAAATTACGGCGGTACCGGCCTGGGACTGGCCATTTGCAAAAAGTTGGTGCAAATGATGCGCGGGGAAATAGAGGTAACCAGCACACCCGGAAAGGGCAGTGATTTCAGTTTTACGGCGGTGTTTGGTCTACCGGACGAACAGGTGCAACCCCTGCCCTTGCCGCCGATAGATTTGCGGCAGATGAGCGTGTTCGTGGTGGGAGCACAGGCCGCCACGCGAGAGCTCCTGGTCGACACCCTGGTCTCATTTACCTTTGAAGTGACTGTATTTGCTTCTGGTAAAGAATTTTTAGACACGGTGAACGCTTCGCCGGACCAGATTCCCTGCCAACTGGTGATTGTGGACGGTGAGTTGCCGGACATGGATGGCCACGATCTGGTACGCCGCCTGCGAGAGGGGCTTGGGGCAGACCAGGTACGCTGCATCCTACTGGGGCGTGGGCCGGATGGGGACCACGCTCAAGCCGGGGCCGACGAGAAGGGGGTGGATGCCTATTTCCCCAAACCATTACGGCCGTCTCGTATTTTTGACACCATTGTCAATGTGTGCAAGCAGCCCGGCAAGTCGGCCCATAAACCGGAGTCTCCGGAGATAATTGGGGAAGATCCATCCGTCGAGCTAAGTGGTCTGCGGGTTCTGCTGGTAGAGGATAACGAAATCAACCAGCGCCTGGCGGTTTCGGTCCTTGAAGCCGCCGGGATACAAGTGGATACCGCGCCTGACGGAGGCAAGGCCGTTGAGGCCGTCGGAGATAAAGAATACGACGCCGTGCTGATGGATATTCATATGCCCGAAATCGACGGGTATGTGGCCACCCGCATCATTCGCCAGAAACCAGGCTGCGCCCAATTACCAATTATTGCCATGACGGCCGATGCCATGGGGGGCGCCCAGGAGAAGTGCCTGGAAGTGGGGATGAACGATTACATTGCCAAGCCCATTGATACCCGACAGCTATATACGGTTTTGGCCCATTGGACACGGGTTGGATCGGCCCCTGTAGAAGCTGTCGCTGCCGGCCGTTCCGCCCCGGCATCCCCGCAACCGGGTGGTAAGGTACCCTTTAAGCTGCCTGGGGTAGACGTGCGGGCCGGAATGCATAGGTTGGGTGGCAATCAGGCCCTGTATCTGGAGCTGTTGCAGGATTTCTGCAACACGTTTGGAGAACCGGAAAACGAAATCCGCCGACTGATCGCTGAAGACAATATGGGCGGTGCCCGGCAGCTGGTGCACACCATCAAGGGTGCCGCGGGCAATCTGTCCGCACTCAGTGTCACCTATTCAGCAGCCGAGTTGGAGAAGGCCCTCAAACACCCCAAACCTGATAATTTACCGGAACTGCTTGGTAATTTCGGTGAATCGCTGCGCCAGTTGCAACGGTCGCTGGATAGATTGGCATAAGGGCGCAGACACTGCGCCGGTCGGATCCAGAATCCAAATCCACGGCCCATGGTAGGGCAGATACCCATCCTGCCCCAAAGGTGGTGTTTAAATCAGTCCCGGCACGATGATATAAGCCTTCAAATCCTCGCTATTAATTCCAATCGGTGAAAGGGCCCAATTACAAACAGACTCACCGGCAGAGTGGATTGCCTCGCGGTCATTGCAAACCAGGTAATGCCAGTCTGGCAAATCTTGCCCGGCGGCGACTAAACGATACGCGCAGGTGGTTGGCAACCAATCCAGACCGGCGATGCTGTCCCGTGAGAGACTCAGGCAGTTGGGAGCCTTGATCAGGCGGTTGGGGTAATCCCTGCAGCGGCAGGTGGGGATATCAAGTAGGCGACAGGCCACCGCGGTGTAGAAGACTTCACCGGTTTCCATATCCTGTAATTTGTGCAGGCAGCATTTACCGCAGCCGTCGCACAGGGCCTCCCACTGGTCATGCGTGAGGCCGCCCAGCTTTTTCCTTTGCCAGAACCTGTCTTTTGTCCATTCCTTTGCCATGCGGTGTTGTCCTGCCGGTGCTCGGGTGCAAGCGTCTTTAATGGCGCAGGTTGATCTGCCCCGCTTCTGAAAAGGGGATTTTGCCCAGCATCGGGAGATTGACATTGAGATGACCCTTGAGGCGAAAATCCAGATTTTCCGGTTTTGCTTCGGCGATGGCCGCCAGATGACGCATGGACTGCAGCAGCGTGGTGCTCATCTCGACTGTGACCCGCGTTTCACCATAGGCGGGGACCTCTACCGGTGAAGCATTGACACCCGTGGCAAAGGCTTTGCCTTCCAATTCCACCTCATAGTAAATGCCGGTGATGGGCAGGGCCACATCATTGGGATTGATCAGGCGAAAGGTAAGCGCGTAACGCTGTTCCAGCAGTTGGGCTTCGATAAGCCTGAAACCGACCAGGTTCAGTTTGGGTTTTTCCAGCTGGCTGAATTTTGGGGCGCAATTCGGCAGCAGCCCGATCAGGGCCAAGCAAAGGGACAATGCCAAGTACCGTACGTTTGCCTTCATTCCAAAATTCCTTACTAACAGCGTTCCCGGTCAGGATCCAGCCCTATCGCCAAACTGCCCGAAGAATTCGGCGATGCGCTTTTCAGACCAGTATAGGCCGTTATGGTTGAACTGGACGAAGCCCACATGACCACCGGATAAGGGCATATCCAGGTGCACCACCGGGTTTGCCGCCGCTTCTGCGGTCGGGAAACAGGCCGGGACCAGGAAAGGATCGTTCAGTGCTGCGATCATAAGCGTGGGTACGGCGATGGTGCCTATCCACGGTTTACTGCTGCATTGGGTCCAGTAGTCGATTGCATCCCGAAAGCCGTTGATCGGGGCGGTATAGCGTTCGTCGAAGTCGCGGAAGTTACGGAGCTTGTGGTAGTCGGAAATATCGATGCGATCGGGGAAGAGTGCCTTTTTAGCCCGCATCTTGGCACCTAAGAGTTTTAAAAACCTTTGCATGTAGGCGGTATTGGCGCGCCGGGCCAGCGCTGCCGCCCCGGCCGCCAGATCACAGGGAACCGAGAGGACGGCGGCGCAGCTTACCAGGGGGTTGACCCGGTCGCGGTTCTTTCCCAGGTACAATAGCGTTATATTGCCGCCTATGCTGAATCCCATCAAGCCAATCCGGGCGTAATCCCCGGCGGCGACCGCGTGTTCAATAACCAGGGCCAGGTCATCGAACGAGCCGCTGTGATAGGATTTCAAGCGGCGATTGGGCTGGCCGCTGCAGCCCCTGAAGTTCCAGGCGAGGCAATCCCAGCCGTACAAATTGAGCGCCCGCACCATGCCTTTCACATAGGCCCGGTCGGAATCGCCTTCGAGGCCGTGGGAGATAATGGCCAGCCGGTGGCTGTTACACCGGGACCAGTCAAGATCCAGAAAATCATCATCGGGTGTATCGATCCGTTCACGGACATAGGTCACGGTTTTGATTTTCCGGAACAAAGAAGGAAAAATCGTTTGGATATGGCCGTTTTTCATCAACGGCGGCGGTGAGTAGGTTGCTGGTGATATCATGTCCGCAAGGCCTTTCTGACGATTTGGACCGTGTCGCCAATGGCGTTGGCGGGTTCACCTTCAATTCGGAAAGGGATGACTCGCAAAACGGCCTGAAGGACCTCACCCAGGGCCTTTTGGGTCGCGGCGATACGCTTGGCGATGCGGCCGGGTAGCGCATACCCGTCGGCATTTTGTTCACTCAGGCCGAAGTCATCCACCAAGATTACCTCTTTTAGCGGCCTTGGCAAACAGGTGTCCTGCAGCGTTTGCCAGAAGCGACGATCCGCTTTAACGCAACCAATGTCGGCTGAATTGGCCACGATAAATGTCGTCCGGGTGTCGATACCCTTTAGTTCGCTTGCCGGGGTTGCCGGGATACCGAGGGCGGCCAGGTGTCCTTGGATGGCGAGCGTTGCTTCGGCATAATGGTCGGTGGCAATCAGGCCCGCGGCAGCCGGGGTTTGCTGAATCTCGGCCAGAAGCGGTTGCCACTCGGGGTTGATGCTGGAATTTTGTAAATAGGCCTCAACGAATCGGGAGCAAGCCGCATCTATCGATTGCCGGGACGCCGTTGAAATTTTCTGTGTCCGGATGTGTTCAGCGGCAATGGATCTGAAGCCCGCGGCCGACCGGCTGGCCGCAGACCAGGTCGGGTTAACCACCATCTGCCAGTAGCGGTCCGCTGTGTCGATGCCGACGGCGGCCAGACCGCTCTTCTCCAGATGCCGCTGCAGTCGGTCCGGTTGGCCGAATGCAACCGCGCCCAGGCTTAAGGTGCCGGAGAAATCAAAAATGACAAGAATGTGTGGTTCCAACTGCTGGGGTCCTTTTGTTTCAATCCCAGAATGCATGAAAATGGTGGACAGGTCCGTGCCCTTTTCCCAGGCTATATCCGGCCCCGGCCGCGAGTGCTTGGAGTACGTACCGCTTCGCCGCCCTTACGGCTGCATCAATCGGCTGACCCAGGGCAAGGTTAGCGGCGGTGGCCGAACTGAGGGTGCAACCGGTGCCATGCGAATTGGGGGTGTCAATACGGTCGGCCTCCAGGCGTATGGGGGCCTTCGTGCCGCCGACATATAAAAGATCGGGGCTTTGGGCACCACTCAGATGGCCGCCTTTCAAGAGTACCGCCCGGCAGCCCAGCTGGGCCAAGTCCCGACAGGCTGCCGCCATCTCCTTTTCAGTGCTAACATCGCATCCCAATAATACCCCGGCCTCGGGCAGGTTGGGGGTTATTACAGTGGCCATGGGCACCAGATAGGATTTGAGGGCTGCCACGGCATCGTCCTGTAGAAGTTTGTCGCCGCTTTTGGCAACCATGACCGGATCCAGCACGATGTTGGTAACGGCGTGACGGCGCAAAGCCTCGGCCACGGCCTGAATAATGTCGGGTGAGTGCAGCATGCCGATCTTGACGGCATCAACCCCGATATCCGTCAGGACGGCATCTAGCTGGTGGGTTACAAATTCAGGCGGGACGGGATGGATGGCGGTTACGGCAACCGTATTTTGCGCTGTGAGCGCTGTAATGACCGACAGGCCGAAACAGCCGATAGCACTGAATGTTTTAAGATCAGCTTGTATTCCGGCACCGCCGCCGCTGTCGGAACCGGCAATGGTCAGCGCACGTTTGTATGTTTTCATTTTATGCAATCCTTTATTTCCTGGTCCTAAGGGCCGGGTCAGAGGTATTAGGCTGTGCCGTAAAAGCATTATTCTCGCGCAGAGGCGCAGAGAACACCACAATTATTACCGGCTTCGCCGGCTTAAACCCAAAGGGCCTTGAAGTTGTATTTCGCACGATAGTGCGACCAAATTCTGGTTTTGATGTTCTCCGCGCCTCTGCGTCTCTGCGCGATGCATGGTTTTGCCCTTGTGTTTTGGTAGTGAATAAGGGGGCACCTAATGCTTGGTCCTCTGGGCCAAGATTCTTTACATTTGCTTTTGATCTTTCTATTCAGAATGCTCCGCTGATTAAAGCCTGAATGGTTCCAACTGTCAAAAAGTCTGAAATGGGGTTGCTTTTCACTTGTTCCCTTGCCTGCCGGGCGTAGCTTGAAAAGCGAAGACTGGGTCCCTTATACAGTCGGCCTCGTTTCGCGCTCTTCAAGTGCCTGCTCGACGGTTTCGCGCAGCTGGGTCGTAGCCAAAAATGGGTCTTCGGCGGCACAAATGGCCGAGACTACGGCGACACAATCGGCGCCGGCCCGGATAACGGCCGCCGCATTGGATGCGTCCAGCCCACCGATTCCCACCAGCGGGTGGTGCGTAAAATCCTTTATCCGGGTGACACCTTCCAGGCCCCACGGTTCCTTGGTATCCGTTTTCGTGGGCGTGGCATAAATCGGGCTGATTCCCAGGTAATCGACCTGCAGTTGCTGGGCGGCAACCACATCATCCCAGGTCTCCACGGAAAGACCGATGATCGCGTCGGGTCCCAGCAACTGCCGGGCGGTTACCGGGGGCATATCACTTTGGCCCACATGCACGCCGTGGGCGCCCACCGCCAGAGCTACATCAACCCGGTCATTGATGATCAGCGGTATACGATGCGGGGCCAGCAGGGTCAGGATGCGGGCGGCCGTTTCGATAAAGTGGCGGGTGGAAGCGGTTTTTTCCCTGAGTTGAACGCAGCAGGCTCCGCCGCGGGCAGCGGCCGCGACGACCGCGGCCACACCCCGGGTTCCGCATAGCTCGCGGTCCGTTACCAGGTAGATACCCTTCATGGCAAAGTCCCGGCGCGTAGGAGGCGAACCACGTCTTCTTGCTGCATTCGATAGAGACTATCGAGAAAAGCGGTTTGTAACGTTGCCGGTCCATCAGCTGTCTGGGCGGCCATTTCACCGGCAATTCCCATGGTGGCCATGGCATGGGCCGTGGCCTGTACCGGGGATGGGTTTATGGCTGCAAAGGCACCACACAGTGCACTCGCGGTGCAGCCCAGGCCGGTTACCCGTGGCATCAACGCATGGCCGTTGGCAATGGTCAGCACCCCGTCAGTGCCGATAATATAGTCGGTTTCCCCGCTGATGCAGATGGTGCTGCCGACTCTGTCATTCAGGGCCTGGCCGGCGGTCACGGCACTTTCCGCCGCAGCGGTGGCATCCACCCCTTTGGTCTGGGCATCGCTGACCATGAGAGCGATGATTTCGGAGGCGTTGCCACGAATGATGGCCGGTGCGGTTACCGCCATCAGCGTATCGGCGGTCTGGGTCCGATATGCTGTGGCTCCCACGCCGACTGGATCGAGGATAACCGGAATCTGCTTTGCGGCGGCGGCTTTCATTGCGGCGGCCATGGCCTGGACCCAGGGATTGCTGAGCGTGCCGATATTCACGACCAGGGACGCGGCGATGCCGGTCATTTGGGCGACTTCTTCGACGGCATGGGCCATAACCGGTGAGGCACCGATGGCCAGCAGGGCGTTCGCCGTGGTGTTCATGACAACATAATTGGTGATATTGTGAACCAGCGGTGCTTGATCCCTGATCTGTTCGATATCCTGCCAGACGGCTTCTGCGGTTACGGTCATGACCTGCTCCTTGTTTGTTCGGTTTTAAAGCCAGGTTGTCAGGGCCAGTTCAGAGATAGTCGGTTATCTCGGCGTATTTGGCACAGGTGTTTAGGCTGAAGATTGAAGACTGAAGGAGAAGCGCTTCAAGAAAGTATCCAACTGATTGCAGTCCTTGCCTAAAAATACAATCCCAGCGCTCAGATTGGTTTTAGGGTCTTTCTTCAGCCTTCAGTCTTCGGCCTGATCCCCTGAATCTGGCCAGGATTCTTTATATCTCGATACGGCGCCATTTTATCAGGCCCTGCACCAGGATGCCAATAAAAAAGGCGACGCCCATATTGGTGGTTGCCAGGCCGATCCCGGCGACCAGAAAGGTGATGAAATAATCGGTACGGTTCTCTACGTCCCGGATCAGCAAAGCCAGTTCCAGTCCCGCGAAAAGCAGGAGCACCCCCAAGACCCCCTGTGGTATGGAGGCCAGCAAGGCGATGCCTACCTTGCCGAAAGCCAGGGCAAGCGCGACAAAGATCCCGCCGATCATGAGGTTGGCGCCACCAGACCGGGCGCCGAAGCGATAATGGGCGGCGAGGCCGCCGGCACCGTGGCACATGGGCATGCCGCCCAGCAGACCCGTGCCCAGATTGGCAAGGCCCATGCTGATGGAAAAATTCCGGTTGGACACCTGGCCGGGAAGCCGCTTCTCACCGAAAAACGTTCGGCAGGCGTCCGTGGTGCCGATAACGGCATTACCAAGCGTCAAGGGTATTTGGGGTATGACCAGCAGCATGATTGCAGCCGAAAAATCGGCCGGTGTCACCGGCTGGAAATGAACCGGGGTTGGGCCCAGTGCAAACTCCAGGCCGCGTAGGGCTCCCAAGAAAATGCCGGCGGCCATGCCCCCGGCTACCAGAATCAGAGCAGCCGGGAATTTTCTGTTCGTCAACAGGTATAACGCTATGATGAACCCGGCTACCCCGATGAATGGATTCAACAGGCCCGCAAAACCGACCGCCGCCGACTGGCTGATAAACAACTCCGGATTAAGGATATAGGCGATGCCCTTGTTTATCAGGAGCAGTCCCAGCCCGGCCTGAATGCCGCGAATAATAGGTCGGGAAAAAAGCCTGGCCAGACGATCGATAAGCCCGGTGAAGGCCAGCAGCAACAAGATCACCCCCATACTGATGCCCGCCGCCGCCATGATGCTCACAGTGACCTTTTCCGGATACGCAATGGCTATGGCGCTCACGACCTTGAGCGGTTGCACCGGGATGGGCAGCTTGAAAAACAGGCCGGTCGCAACGTAGAACAATCCCACCGTGAGAAGGACCGTGGTCACACTGAGGCCGGTAACCAGCATCAGCGCCACGGACAGTGGAATGATCGTGCCCAAGTCGCCCAATGAACCGGCCAATTCCAGGCGATCGAATTTATAAGGACCTATTTGCATGTCTGCAGCTCCTTAGCAGCATCCAGACACCCAGCAAAATAAAGGGGATGCTGAGCAGCTGTCCCACGTTGAGGAAGAATTCATGACCAAATGCGGCCTGCCGGACTTTTAAAAATTCAAGTAAGAACCGGATACCAAAGGTGGTTGAAAGAAATATGCCCAGCAGCTGTCCCGGCGGAATCGCGGTGCGATGCCGGCGGTAAAGCATGAGCAGCAGGAAAAATATACAGGCATAGGCAACCGCTTCGTAGAGTTGTACGGGATGACGCGGTACCGGATTTACCCGGGTGAAGATAAAGGCCCACGGAAGATCCGTCGGCGTTCCCACTATTTCCGAGTTGAACAGGTTGCCCAACCGGATAAACGTGCCGGCCAGGGCGGTAGCGATGCTCAGTCGGTCAAGGATCCACAGGTAGGTCTGTCCCGGTGTGTTGCGGGCATACAGGTACAGGGCGACAAAGAGCCCTATTCCATTGCCGTGACTGGCCAGACCGCCTTCCCAGATTTTCAGGATGTCGATCGGATGGGTCAGATAGTAAACGGGATCGTAGAACAGGCAGTGGCCCAATCGGGCGCCGACCAGAGCGCCGATGACCACATACTGAAATAGCCGGTCGACATCACGGCGCGAGCGGCCCTCAACCCGGAAAACCCATTGCATAACCAGCATGCCGATCAAAAAGCCCAGAGCGAAGAGAAATCCGTACCAGCGCAAGGAGACCGGGCCAAGCGAGAACATCTCGGGGCTGACTTGCCAGATGATATAGCGGCCGGTTTCCATATTGAAAAGCTGGTTATTGAAACCGGCTGAAATCGACTCCGCGGGCGCGCCCGCGCGCTTTAAACCAGGCCTGCTCGTCGGCGGGAACCGGCGTATAGTCATCAGGCTGGCGGTGTACCAGGGTGATGGATTCAGACGGACAGGTCGAAATACACAAACCACAACCAATACAACGGTCCGGATCGATTTCGAACGTTTCATCAGTCTCCGCAATAGCCTGAACCTGGCAGCGCTCATCCCGGCAGACGCCGCATTGAATGCAGGATTCCTGGTCGATGCGGGCATAGAAGTGGCTGTTGGTGGCCTCGTTCAAGCCCCACTTGTTGATTGAGCGTAAAACCCCGCAGCAGCAGCCACAGCAATTACAGATATAGTAATGCCCGCTTTTCACGTTGCTGGTCATATGGACCAGTCCGGCGGCTTCGGCTTTCTCCAGGGTTTCAAACGCCTCTTTTTTCGAAATGGACCGAAATGTCCGGTGGCTGTCGAAAAAGCCGGGCACCGGGGCAATGCCCATGCAGATTTCAAGGGGCGCTTCACAGCCTTTGCCCAGCAGCTTCTGCTCTTTTTTGCAAATGCATTCGCCCAGACCGAACGACTCGCCGGTGTTGATAATGGCCGAAACCTGCTGATAGGGCAGGGGGTCATGTTTTTCCGTCAATGTCTGTTCGACCGGCAGCACCTGCATCAGTTGCGGTTTGCCCTTGAAAAATTGCGGGCTGAAATGTTCATTGTAGGCTTCGGCCAGGCGGGCAAATTCCTGGTCCATGCGCTCCAGTTGAAATTCATAGATCCCGAAGACCCACGGGATCATCTTGAATACGACCACCTCGCCAAAGTCCACTCCGAACAACTGGCCGCGTTTCCACATGGCGGCGAGGCGTTCGGCCAGGCCTGCCAGGGGTCGGCCGGTTCGCGCGGCAATCTGTTCGGGGGTCTCGAAAGTGAGGCGCAGATCACAAAAAAGCTCCGCTTCTTCCGGTGTAAAGATTTTTTTCAGCAGGGTAATTTCCAGGCCATCGGCCGTGGCCGGAAATCCGTTGGGCAGGGTGTCGAGTGTTTCGGCCAACTTACGATATATAGCTGTACTCATTGCTGGGATCCTTCATAAGTGCATGCAATTCAGTATTCCCGGGAGTGACTGCAGGCAAGTTGTCGTGACTGGAAAAGGTCGGCCAGAAAACTGAGCATAGGATGAAACATGTCGCAGGATTGCACCGCTGCGTAGGTGAGCCGGTGGCCGCCCGGCCTTACGGCACAGCCATGTATTCCGAAGGGCGCCCACCCGCTGAGAAATAGAAAATACCCAATTCGGGATCGATTCCCACCGGCTAATTCAGCAAATAGACACCCAGGTTCTTATCAAATGCTTCTGCTTCGGCGAATTCGGTGCCGATTCGGCGCCCGTTTATATTGCGGATAACGACCATTTTCAGGACCGGTGACCGTCCTGTGTCATTTAATCTGAAATCCACATCCAGGGTATCGCCGATCTGGAAGCTATGGTCCTTGTTCAGTTCCAGCTGCAAGCCTTTGCGGGACAGGTTCCGGACTGTCATGTGGCCCTCAATTGTATCGCCCAGCGGCGATATGTGGGTAAAGGTGCCCGCAAGATTTACTGCTTTACGGACCATACCTCTTTTTTCAAGGGTGACCTCGAAGTGGTGTCCGCATTTACACTTGCACTTGACCGTGAGCGCTTTGCCGATGTCTTTATACCGGGACACATCGGCAATCTTAGCGTGGTCACAAATTTCACAAATGAAAGTGGCCTTGTCATCATCGGTTACGTAAGTTTTCCTTAGCATTGTCAAACCTCCTGCCAATACCGCGCCCGATGATAAGTAATATTAATAATTTAATCCGAATGTGCCTGTCAAGGCAAATTAACGGAGAGCGCGGTCAAATCAAAATTATAATAAACCATTGAAATTAATTTAAATTTAGCCAAGTTTGCGGCCGGAGTTTCTTCCGGGCCATTCAACCGGGTCTATACATAACTATCTGTAATCGTTTAAAATAGTTTAACAAAAAGATTGAAAGGGGGGCGGCCCGGTGCACCTCTTTGGAATTATTCTATTTTTCCAGTGGCCAGGGTGAGATTTAGGCCACCATGCCTGAAATCCATGGTATCCACCGGGAATGGCAACTGTTTGGGCAGTTCCGGGTCCGGAAGGACCAATGCCAGATTCCAGTTCGACCAATGGGAAATGAGGCGGCGTCCAATGTCGGTATATAGTTTCTCGCGGGGAAGGCCGGTTTTCAAACGTAGGCCATAGGGCGGGTTAAGGGTGACGATACCTGGGGTGGATCCCTGGGTCGGCGGTGATAGTGTGAAAAAATCGCCGGTCCGCACCCGAATGGCCGGTTCCAGGTCGCTTCCGGCGACAATTACGCGCAATTGCGCAACGGCCCCCGGGTCCCTATCCGATGCGAAAATGACCGGGTCCGTTGGGATTGCGATTTGATTGCCAGCTGTTTTTAGCAGGTGTTTCCAGCGACCGGGACGAAAGGATGGCCAGTCCATGAAGGCGAATTTACGATACCATCCCGGCGGAATGCGGCTGGCGGCCAGGGCTGCTTCCAGGGAGAAGGTCCCGGAACCGCACATGGGGTCCGCCAGGATGGTGTTCTGGGAAAATCCGGCCATGGCAAGCATGGCCGCGGCAAAGGTTTCCCGCAGGGGCGCCTTACCGCCGGCGGTTTTCAGGCCGCGTTTATATAACGGGTCTCCACTGCTGTCCAGCGAGAGGGTAAACGTGTCGGCTACGCAGCGGACCGCAATCTTCAAAGCCGGTGGGAGTGTATCCCCGGGCGCCGGCAGGCCGGGTTGGGCGGAACGCCGGGCCTTGATGGCGGATTCGCAGCGTTGGGCAATGGCGGTCGTATGAATCAGACGCGAACGTCGGCTGGTTACGTTCACCTCAAAGGGTTGCTGTTGGAACAGGTAAAGCTCCCAGGGAAACGCGTGTAGCTGTTTTTCCAGTTGCCTGAAGTGGGTGGCCCGAAATTGGCCGATGCGCATCAGAATGCGGGAGGCGGTCCGCAGGTGCAGGTTGGCGGCATAGGCATCATGCAGCCGTGCACGAAAGGAGACGCCGCCTTTTTCAATCTGCAGTTCTTGGCAATCAATTGGTAGAGCAGCCAGTTCCTCCTGGCAAAGGGATTCCAGCCCCGGCAGGGTAACCGCGAAAAACGTATGGTCGCGCCCGACGATGCGGCGCTTGATTCTTTTTTGCAGGGCATTGGTGTTGGCCATGGTCGTCCTTATTGATTGGTTGCCGTCAAACCTGGGCAATACGCGCGGACACAAGCGTCATGTGCATAACATTGACGGGATTGCACCTTCCCGGCACGTAACCGAAAATTTGGCCAGCCGCGATAGGGTGGTCATTGACTCTCCAAGATTTTACCCATAGGTTCTATCCAATCAGTGCCCGTAATGCAAACCGGGGAGACATTTTCATGCAGCCGGTCCATTTTAAGTCCTCGTCCTATGCCCAGCCGGAATTAGAAACGAAGGTGTGGACGTTGATGGATATCTGTGGGGGACGAACTATAAGCACCGGACACCGGGTTTTGATCAAGCCCAACTTTCTCCTGCCGGCCAGGCCGGAAAGTGGGATTCTGACCCATCCGGGCATTGTGGCCGCGGCGTGTAAATACGCTTTGCAACGCGGTGCCGCGGTCTTGGTGGCGGACAGTCCGGCCACGGGAACCTTCAACCGGCTCGTCAAAAAGGGCGGATTTGCGCAGGCCCTGGAGGGATTGGACGCTGAAATGCGGCCATTCCGGGAGACAAAGTTGGTGGATATCGGCGCGCCTTTCGGCAAAATTGCCCTGGCCCGGGAGGCCCTGGAAGCGGATGTCGTCATCAACCTGGCCAAACTAAAGACCCACAGTCAAATGCTCCTGACCCTGGGCGTAAAAAATCTGTTCGGTTGCGTGGTCGGAATGGAAAAGCCGCAATGGCACCTGCGCAGCGGGGTTGATCGCGATTGGTTTGCGCGCCTGCTGGTGCAAATCCATTACACCGTGCGTCCAACGCTTACCCTGGTGGACGGGATTCTGGCGCTGGAAGGTGACGGCCCTGGAAAAGGGGGACAGCCCCGCCATACCGGCGTTCTTTTGGGCGGTCGGGACGCGGCCGCCGTGGATGCAGCTGTCTGTCGGATGCTGCGCCTCGATCCCAAGAAGCTGCCCACCCATCGGGCTGCTGAGGCCAGGGGACTGGTAAAAGGGCGCGAGGACATTCGGGGTGATTTTAAAACAATTGCCGATTTCAAGTTGCCGGAACAGGGGGCCGTGGCCTTTGGCCCGAATTTTTTAAAGGGTTTTATCCGGTCCTATATACTCCAGAAGCCAGTCGTCGACCACCAGCGGTGCCGCAGCTGCGGGGAGTGCTGGACTTACTGTCCGGCGGCCGCCGTGGTAGAATCCGGCCGGACGGTTGCGTTTGATTACGGTCGGTGCATCCGCTGCTATTGCTGCGTGGAGGTTTGCCCGCACGGGGCCCTGGCGGTCAGGATGCCGCCTGTCGGCCGGTTGGTGGAAACAATAAGGGCGCTCCGCACGAGTGCCGAACAGCGCCCGCATTGACAATAGCCGGGCTTTTTTGTATTTTACCCGGGATCAGGACGCAGACCATGCCCCTGTCATCCGTGCAATTCCGATACAGCGAAACAGGTATCTACCGATAAATCCCTAACTTTAACCTCGCAGAGGGGGCAACATGATCAATAAAGTGATTCTGGTGGGCAATCTTGGCCGGGACCCGGAGATCCGCTATACGCCCAGCGGTATGGCGGTCGCCAATTTCAGCGTTGCGACCACGGAAAAATGGAAAGATAAACAGAGCGGTGAGATGCAGGAGCGAACCGAGTGGCACCGGATCGTCGCTTGGGGCCGGCTGGGTGAGATTTGTGGCGAATATCTTGCCAAGGGCCGCCAGGTTTATATCGAGGGGAAGCTTCAGACCCGGCAGTGGGAAAAAGATGGGGTCACCCGGTATACCACTGAAGTCGTTGCCTCCGAGATGAAGATGCTCGGCTCCAAGACCCAGGGGGACGGTTATAGGCCTGCGGATCAGTCCTCTGCCCCTGAGTATTCAGGACCGCCTCTGCCGGGAACCCAGGATGACGATGATATCCCGTTCTAAGAAATCCCGTATAAATAGTAGATGTGATGGCGTATATTTCTGGATATACGCCATTCTTTTTGGTCAAGTGATGAACATTTCTTAATTCTTAATGGACTGCAAGCCGAGTTTCCTGTGCCTGTGGGAGCGGCATCTTGCCGCGAATAATGGTGCCCTGTGGTACGATAATCGCGGCAAGATGCCGCTCCCACGAGAGAACCACAAATTGAATCTTTTTGAATACACCTATCCGGAACTGGTTACTGAACTCGACCGCCGCTATGGAAAAGGGGCTTTCCATGCCGCGGCGATTTATCGGGGCTTCTACCAGGAAATGAATCTCAATCTTGCTGGGATACCGGCCATAACAGCATCGCGAAATTTTGCATGGCAGGTAAGTCGGGACTTGGTGGCGGATAGCGGGCAAGTGGTATTGGAAAAGGAACAGGACGGCGTGTTGAAGTTCGTTACCCGTCTGGATGACGGCCTGGAAATCGAATCCGTGATCCTGACCATGGAGCGGCACCAGACCGTCTGCATATCCAGCCAGGTGGGTTGCCGAATGGGCTGCCGGTTTTGCGAAACCGGAAAAAATGGACTTGTGCGCAATCTGGAGGTGGCGGAGATAGTGGGGCAGGTTTATGCCGCCCGTATGCGTTTCGGGCCGGACCTGCGCAATGTCGTGTTCATGGGCATGGGTGAACCTTTTGATAACTACGACAAAGTCCTCAAGGCGATCGATGTCATCAATGATCAGCGGGGTCTTGATATCGCCCTGCGGCGGATAACCGTTTCCACCGCCGGCCTTGCAGAGGGCATTCGGAAATTCGGCGCCACCGGCCCGCCGCTGATTAAATTGGCCATTTCCCTGAATGCGCCCAATGACCGCCTGCGCTCCGAACTGATGCCGATCAACCGGTCATTACCCCTGGATAAATTGAAGACCCTGCTCAGGGCCTATCCGTTGAAGAAGAAGTACTATTTCCTATTTGCCTATGCGCAGATTCCCGGCGTCAACGACCGGCCGGAACACGCTGCTCAGTTGGCCCATTATCTTGAACAATTGCCGTCAAAAGTGAACCTCATTCCCTTTAATCCCGGACCAAATTCGTCCTACCGCGCGCCTTCTGAAGAAGAAAGCGAACGGTTTCGAGATCTGCTGATTGCGCGCAGGGTAAATATCCAGCAGCGCGCTACCCGGGGTCGGGATCTTATGGCCGCTTGTGGGCAGCTTGGTTCGACGGCCTATCCTCGGTAAGCAAGGAGACGCTGTCAACCCGGATTCATGAATGAAATTGCATGCGTTGACATGCTAAAGATAAGATATCCTAAAGGCAACACAACCAATATAGTTTGATAGATAATTGCAGGTTCTGGCAAGAAATTCCAACTTAATCGAGATCCGAGCGACCCCAACATCTTGTGCCTGAGCCAATTCGTGGTATAGTGGCTCTGATCAGGTTCGCTCCGCCCTCGTCTGATCCCTCTCCGCTGCAATCCCCAACCTGATCGGTTTTCACAGCTCGAAGGGGTTTAGGTTACGAATGCAATCTTTGAATTTCAGCGAATTAAAAATAATGCAAGTTATAGAATATATATAATTTATTCATTATAACTGTTTAATTTGTTTGTTTTATCCGAAGCAAATAATTTCCCACTAAAACTAAGATAGAATATGAAGGAATAATGATTATGTCTCATAGTTTAACAAAATATGACCAAGCGATTTTTGATGCGGTTTTGAATACTGTGAGCGACGGAATAACGGTAATCAGCAAGGATCTCGAAATCATATTCCAGAATGAGGCTATGTGCCAGAATTTCGGCAACCAAATTGGAGAGTACTGCTATAAAGCCTACCGAGGACGTGAAGAGGCCTGTGACGACTGCATTGTTCTGAAAGTCCTTATGGATGGTAAATCTCGGAAAGCCCTCAGAGATGTTCAGATGCCTGACGGGAATATTTTATGGGCAGAATATTTTTCGGGCCCATTCAAGGATGAAAATGGAAACATAATTGGTGCCGTGGAGGTGGTACGGGATGTCACAGAACAGATTCGTATAACTAAAGAATGTGTTACACTTCGTAGAGAGGTACAACGTCGATTCCAATTTGAAAACATAATAACCCAATCAAAAAAAATAAAAGAAATCTTTCGTTTGATTGAAAGAATCGCTTCGACCAACAGCACAGTATTGATATCGGGAGAATCGGGGACTGGAAAAGAGCTCATTGCGAAGGCTATTGTCTATCATTCCGATCGAAAAGAGAAACCCTTTGTGACTGTTAACTGTGGGGCGATCCCAGAGAATCTAATCGAATCAGAATTATTTGGTCATGTTAAGGGAGCGTTTACAGGTGCAATCAAAGATCATCAAGGTTTAATCGAAACAGCTCACGGTGGTACCCTTTTCCTTGATGAGGTTGGTGAAATACCATTATCCCTTCAGGTGAAACTACTTCGTTTTCTACAGGACGGCGAATCGCGACGAGTCGGCGAAACGCGTGTTCAGAAATTCGATGTGCGGATAATATCAGCAACGAATCGAAATCTTGAGGAAGCTGTCAAAGACGGTGCTTTTCGAGAGGATCTCTTGTTTCGATTGAGTGTAATACCTATATACGTGCCGCCTCTGCGCGAGAGAAGGGAGGATATCGCGCTGCTTGCAACTCACTTACTACAGCGTCTTTGTGATACCCATAATAGAAAGGTTACCGGCATATCTTCTGAAACACTTAAAAAACTAATGGATTACCATTGGCGTGGCAATGTCCGCGAACTTGAAAATACAATTGAATACGCTCTGCACCTCACCGATGATGGGCAAGCCATAAAAAATGAACAACTTCCCAATAAGTTTTCGAGTAATGCCGTAAATTCGGGAATATCTCAAAACTTCATTTCAATCGACGATTATACCAAACAAACCATTATTGCCCTTCAAAATAATCATACCGAAGAGCAGATTGCGGCCACACTTGGTATTAGCAGGAAGAATTTGTGGGAAAAAAGAAAGCGATGGGATATCACAAGAGTCAAAACAACTAACTGATTTATATAAGGTGATTGATAGTATGGAGAAATTATATAAATCACGTGCCTTGATACGCGCCAACACAATTGTATACCCCCCAAAAAACCACTTTGTTACCATAGGTAACATCGTTGCCTTCCTATACGTTACCATTTGCTACGTCTGAATAGCGTGTTTTTGCCTACCTTTTAATTAATCTTAATAAAAATATAATAATTAAAAGCAGTTGTGTTCCAGTAGGTCGATTTCACCAAATCTGGCATGCAGTATGCTCTGTATTTCCTCAGTTCATAGAAAGACAAACCCTTTTGGAGTCATTAAATGGACGACAAGAAAAAGGCTAAAAAAGTAGGGCTAAATTTTCCATGTGGCAATGTAGAAGAGATGCTGCGGATGATGAGAAAATGCCGTGAAAGAGGAATTTCTGATTGTGAAAAAATTATGAAAGAATTTTTAAGCAGAGATTTCAGCGGTGCTGATTACCGAAAAATAAAGAAAAGGTCTTTTAAAGAAAATTTGAAAAATTCAAAAGATCTGAAGAAACAATAGGGAGGTTACAAATGCCTATCTATCTAAAAGACGTGGATGTCATCCCTGAGGTTGCAAAATTTCAATCAGTCCTGTTTGTCCTTTGCCGATTCTGTCCGGCAGCCAGTTTGGCCATGCGAAATGATACCCCTTACATTGAGTTCTTTCGCAGATTCTTAGAAACAGAATCCTATGAACATCTCATCGGCGAGATGCAATCTCGTCTGGAAAAAGAGGGCCTCAAAACAAATGTATTTAGGGGCAACCTCTTTCCCATGCCGCTTAATTATATAATTTGCTTCTGGAATTCAGGACAACGGGAAAAATTATTAAAACAGGCGCAGAAATATGAGGCGGTTGTCGTTATGGGGTGCGAAGCCGCTTATCAAAGTGTGTGCAATATTCTCAAATCAACCGATTGTAAAATATTTCTGGGCATGGAATCTGAGGGGGTATTTGACGCCAAACCGAAACTCCGTTGGCCCCTAAATATATCCCTGGAATTATCGAATGTAATGCCAGTTCGTTACCCGGATATGCAATCTGGGAATGAAGCCAGTTCATGATTCGTAAAAGTTAAATTAAAATGTCAGGCACTTAAACCAAAATGATTCGCAAAATTTTCGCTTTTATCATTCTCGGAACAGCGGCCGTCATTTGCGCCAGTTCGTTTATGGCCTTCCTGTTTTTTCTATACGGCACGCTGTATGCTCTATAACATTCCAGTTTCATCAGCATAAGAGGATTAATTTCTTATGTGGCCATTTAGAAAGAGAAGCAAGGGTTCGCAATTTCTTCAGCTGGATTTATGCTGAACCCGATTAGCGAAAGGGGGTATGACAAATGCAGCTATCAATGATCAATGATGTGACCAGATCCAAAAGTTGCCCTGCAATGATCTCCGATCTAAAGTTCGATACAATCTTTGACGAATACCACCCTAAAATTCTCCGTTATCTATCACGCATTGTCGGCCGGGTGGATGCCGAAGATCTCACCCAGGAGGTGTTCGACAAGATTAACCGGGGGCTGGCAGGGTTCCAGGGACGCTCCGGTCTCTCTGCCTGGATCTACCGCATCGCAACCAACACCGCGATCGACAGATCCCGCTCGGTTGCCTACAAATACGAGAGCACTCACGATGCTTTCGAAGATGAGGCATCCCACCAATCGTTCGATCCCACGGCTGCGAAGGCCACGCCGGTCACAGACCAGCTCGTGATCCGCAAAGAGATGAGCGATTGTGTCAACGAGTTCATCGATAACCTGCCCCCCCATTATCGGACCGTTATCGTTCTCAGCGAATTGGAAGGTTTCACCAACAAGGAGATCGCACACATTGTGAGCATTTCCCTGGACAACGTGAAAATCCGGCTCCACCGTGCCCGGGCCAAACTAAAAAAAGCCCTTCAGAAAGGGTGCGATTTTTACTACACCGCGGGTAACACGCTGGCGTGCGATCGCAGACAGGTTCAGATATTGCCGAAAACGCCTGAATAAAAAACGATACCCCACTAGCCAAACCGCCTCACTTTTCTCGCCATCATTGGCACGCATAAAAATATGGCTTCAACTGTATCCTTTCACGATCACGATTCGTCTATAAGGATAAATGCGAGTAAAACAGCAAGGAGGTGAATCGAATGTGTGGATCAGAGTTATGTACCTTTTCGTTTTGGTGGGTTGTTCCCGTTGCCATGATGTTTCTGTGCTTTTTCTTGGTGCGCGGGCGCAGGGGAACCATGATGAGCGGATTCGGCTGCTGCGGACGTGATTGGCAGCGACCCGGAGACACAAATTCGGCAAGTGATATACTTGACAGGCGATATGCATCTGGAGAAATCGACCAAACGGAGTACGAAGAGAAAAAAAGAACGATTAATGGTCAAGCCGTCGCAGATAAGGCTGGGACAAATCCAGCGGAGGAACCGTAAGATGAGTTGCCAAAAGACCCAACAGAATATCCCCATAACCACAACCAATGCAGTCTGCCCAATTGGGGAGGCGACCGGCAAAACAAATATCAGCGAGTCTACAATCCCGGTCCTCTCCTGTGAGGGCGCCTGCATCCGGGGTGAAATTGCCAGGCTCGCGGCCAACCTCGTTGCCAAACACGAATCGTACGGGCGGGGATGCCACGGGGAGTTGATAACGGTACCGGATTCCGCCATTTCTCAGTGGATCCGGACGGCCGGCAAAGTTGTCCTAATCGACGGTTGTTTTCTGAGATGCCACGGCCGCATTTTCGAACATTTCATCGACGCAGAGAGTTTGGTTCAGTTCGATGCCCTATCCCATTACAAGCGGTACAATGACATTTTCGATTATGAGGACGTACCGGAAGATGAACGCAAAGCGGTGGCACGATCGGTTGCTGATTGGGTGCTCGCTACTCTGCAAAACTTTTCCGCTGATGATGCAGTCACCCCGGTCGAAACCACTGGGCAATGCGGCGCTTGTTGCGGGTAGGTCATCACCCCAGGATCAGGCAGAACGAATCCAGGTTAGGATTGTCACCGTATGCCAACACTCCTAAGGAGAATTAAAATACCAGTGTACCTGAAAGAGACCTATGAATTTGAGAAAATCGAACAAACAGTATCGCACCGCTGCTTCAGAGCCAAGAGGGGCTCGAACCGTGGATGCACCTCGATTCGGCGGAAACACCAGTATGGCGCAATACATTCTACATTCCAAACAAGGAGGAAATGTCTGATGCAAACAAACAAAACAACGAAAGCAACGACCCTGGTGGAAAAATCTGATGTTCTGATCGCGATCGGTGCGGCGACAGCGGCGAACTGCATCCCCTGCTTCGAACACTTATATGAAAAGGCCGTCACATCAGGAATTCCGGCAAACGAAATCAAAAAAGCCGCCCAAATTGCCGGCCTGATTAAAAACGGAGCGCACACGGCCATATCCAGCAGCATCGACGAACTCCTTGGATCACAGAAAATCAGCGGATCGGGTAGTTGTGAGACGGCTACCGGGTCGTGTCGATGTTGATGGTCAGTACGCTTGCTCTTCTATAGCAACAACGGTCAAAAGACCGATGATACATGAATGCATGAGTTGAAAGGGGACAATGGAATGAACGATTACTTTTTAAGAATTTTGATCAAACAGCGACATGAGAAAATCCTGGCTGAGGTCAGGGCTGCCCAGCTTTCAAAATTGGGACGCTCCCTAAAAAAAAGGAGGGTGAAATATGCACCGTTGCGAAACTTGCAAGTTAAGGAAACAATACGACAAGCATCCTGAGTCATTGCTGGGCCGAATCTGGAAGTGGCACACTGGATGGTGCCCGGGATGGAGATCCTACCTGAAGTCGCTTCCGGACGAAGGACGCGCCGCAGTCTTGGAGAAAACCAACAAGGTGTCGACGATATGAATATTGGCTTATACATTTACAACCGTGCTGAAGTGTTGGACTTTTCCGGTCCATTCGAAGTCTTCTCAACCGCATCAAGGGTTTGTAGGGACAACGACCCGTTTGTTGTATTTTTGATCGGTGAAACCGGAAAGGCGGTCACAGCCCGGGCAGGCTACCGGGTAATTCCCCACTATGGGTTTGATGATCACCCGTTAATCGATGTATTGGTCGTCGCCGGGGGCGTTCACGACGATGAGATGTGCAAGATGGCAGTGATCGACTGGATCGCCCAGCAGGCAAAGACAGCCGAGATCGTAGCCTCCGTTTGTACGGGAGCCTTTCTGTTGGCCGAGACGGGGCTGTTGCAAGGAAGACAGGTGACGACCCATTGGCAGGATGTCGACAACCTGCGAACACGTTATCCTGACCTCACTGTCACCGATGGTTGCCGCTGGGTCGACGAAGGGAATATCCTTACCTCCGGCGGCATCTCGGCGGGGATCGATATGAGCCTGCACCTGGTCGCAAGACTGCACAGCCCGGCGCTGGCACACAAAACCGCGAGACAGATGGAATACGATTGGACGGAAGACGCATTGCAATAGCCTGAAACATCCATACAGGCTGGCAAATGGGGAAACATGGCCGCTGAACCCGTCGAAAGATCCGGCGGCTGCCTGTGCGGGGCCGTGAGGTACTGTATGCGCGATGAACCGTGCGGGGTCGTCAACTGCCACTGCTCGAAATGTCGTCGATATCCCGGTCAACTCGGCGCCCACACCAGCGTCGCCGTCGACCGGTTAGAATTCAACGATGATGGAGGGGGGCGATTCACAAAACGGAATAGGAGGGTAAAGAAAATGTTAAAAGTCAATCCGCATCCAGATTATCCACCGGAAGAAGGAAGGTATCTTCGGGGAAATGATCGCTCACCTGTTGCTGTGGCAATCATTCTGAATCATGATGCTGATAAAATCCCACCTGATATCGAAAATCTTGTAAGGGCTGGGATTGAAAGCGGTGCTGCCCTATCTGGAACAATCCAGACGGTAACCGGCATAGAAAAGATGGTGTGTAATATTGTTGCCAATCCCAACATTCGCTACCTGATCGTTGGAGGGCCAGAATCTGGAGGACACGCAACTGGGGAAGCAATAAAGGCATTGATACAAAATGGTGTGGACGAAAAGATGTGTATAAAAGAAACATCCGCACCTTATCCTTTTCTGTATAATTTGCCGATGTCGCTGATTGATCGCTTCCGAAAGCAGCTTTCGGTAATCGATCTTCAATTTGAGGGTAATCCGGATTTGATCAGGACAGCGGTGTGGTCCTGCTATCAGGAAAATCCTGTGGAATTTAGGGATTATTATCTATATGACCCGGGTGCGCTTTCGGAACAACCGCTAAGTGGTAAAATAACCATGAGAGTGACAAAACCATGGATAGCACAACCCGAAGAAAAGGAGCTTGATGCTGTAAAAAAGGCAAAAGTGCTAATAGAAAAATTGAAAGCAAGGTCAAAAGAAAGAATACAAACAATTTAATCATAAGGAGGAGTTGATTATGTTGCGATATCTAACAAACAAAACAAAGGCCATGCTCATGATGGTGATACCGGCGGTTATTTTAATTTGTTCATCAATGGTTTATGCAAACGATGCAACAGGTGTCAGAACTCGTCAGATATCCATGCTGGCTTTTGACAAAGCCGTGCTCCTGGATGTTGTGGGGCCCCTCACGGTTTTTTCAGCTGCCAACTTTATTTTATCAATGGAAAACGGAAAAGCTATCAAGGCATACAAGATTGAAATCTTGGCAGAGCAAGTGGGACGGGTTAACAGCCATTCAGGCATGCGGTTCGCAGCTGATAATTCTTTTCTATATGCCCATCATAATATTGACACCCTTTTAATTGCCGGTGGGCCAGGCGTTAAAGCAGCAAGTGAAGATCTTAAGATACGGCGGTATCTGCAAACCATGGTTACCAAAGCTAGGCGCATAGGGTCCATCTGCGGTGGAGCACTGATTCTTGCCAATGCCGGAATTTTGGACGGAAAAAAAGCAACCACCCACTGGAACGATATCAAAGGCCTTGTTGAGACCCATCCTGCTGTAGATATTAAATCTGGGATCACTTATGTCAGGGACGGCCATATATATACCTCAGGCGGGGTGATGAACGGCGTGCAGCTTGCTCTGGCGCTGCTGGAAGAAGATTACGGGATAGATCTGACCTTAAAAGTAGCCAAGTTAATGGAAGTAACTTACAAACAGCAGTCATAATGTATCGTTTTTAATCTTGTAACAATTATCGCGGTAGATCCGATGTGATGGTAGTCGACCTGGAGCCGTTGTTGTGCCATAAGCCTTTGTCCACAGAGTTAACCTGTTGACGAGAGCTTCAAGGCTTTAAGCTATGATAAGTGAGTGTAAAACTCTTAAATCTTTGTGGTAACTTTATCTTTTTTTATAGAATTGGAAAAACAATTATTTAGATTGAGATATATTGCATCAATGCTTTAATCGACTGAATTTCAACTGCCATGTCTATTGAAAAAAACGATAGGAACTTCAATGATTAATGTAGGGTTTGTTTTATATAAAAAAAGTGAAGAACCAGGAACTTTGAATGCCAGATGGTGCCATAGAGATGGAAGCAATGGTACTGGTATAGCAACCGGAGGATCCACCGAAGGATATGAAGGAAAGTATCTAATCCACTATTCTGATCATAAAGGTAATATACAAGCTGAACGAGAGTTGCAGATCCACAAGGATGGCAACTGTTACAAACTGCAATGGCTCAATAATGGAAAAGTAACAGGCGAAGGCATCGGCATGGAGACTGCGGAAGGTCTGTCAGGCGGATACTGTGATATATAGGAAGAATGTATTTTGGCATTGTTTTAAAATACGAATAAAATTCGCATAACAAGTCATTGCTCCCGACCCAAAATGCATACGCTTTTTCGTTCGGTTTGGATGATAAATTAAATATTAATTTTAATAATGAGAATATTTGGTGATGTTTCTGGTGGGTGAATTCCAGTCGCTAGACATGCGATTCACAGCCGTAACAATCTGAAAGAGAGCGACATATGAGCATCCGTAATCGTTGGATCAACCTCCTTCATCGTGCAGCGACAGCGACCTGTAAGACGCGAAAGCTTCTCACCCCGATCGGGTTGATAATCTTCGGTGTGTTCACTGGGATTTTCGTAATTCTGTCCATGCTCACGGATTGGTGGCTTTCCCTACCTTGGCCGTTGCCAAGCAATCCCACTTGGTTTATAGCGATGCTACTCATTGCCGTGGGTGCTGGCGTGACGGCGTGGTCAGTGCTCTATTTTATGAAAGTCAAAGGGACACCCGTTCCCTTCAACCCTCCGCCTGAGATAGTCACAACCGGGCCGTACCGATTTGCCAGGAACCCGATGCTCATGGGTGTTTTTCTCCTCCTTTTCGGGATCGGATTCGCAATCAAGTCGCTCTCCCTTGTCGTCTTTTTCACTCCGCTCTATATCCTGGCAAACGTATGGGAGCTCAATGAGATAGAGGAGCCGGAGCTGGTGAAGCGGCTCGGCGAAGAGTACCTAGCCTATCGGCAGCGGACCCCGATGTTTATACCTAGAATGAGGCTTAAGAATTGAGTACGCCTAACCAGTCACTCCAGCCGACAAGGCAATGCGGGCCTCGCGGCTGAGCTCCGACTCAAGCCGGTGTTGAGAAAGGCCAACTGCAGTCAGATCCTGAAATATATGGTTTCTGCCTTAAACAATGTACCAATAAAAGCATCTAAATTTTGTTTTAACGGCGAAGTCTCATGAGGTGGCACTGGCAATCAGTTGCCAGTGCCACCCGCGGTTTTTTGGTACCCTAAAGTTTCATTAACAATTTTAATGAGTTTCTTGCATGCTCCCTCCCGGCTGAGGGACTCAAACGTTACGCCTTGAATGAGCAATTCCTGGTTGTGTATTTGTACGCGTTTAAAATACGCCATTTTTATTTCGGACTTTACCTCCATTCATCCAATAATTAAATCGCAAAAATGTATCAAGTGCCTGAATCGAGTCCCAGTGTTCTACAATTTTTCCGTCTTCAATCCTCCATGTATCTATGATGTTCATTCCTTTTCGATCATTTCCTCGATCCTTTTCTTTTAGCGTTGCATGCGAGTGAAAGATTACATAGTCAACATCCGCATAGATATGTTTTACTTCATACGTGTAATCTGGATAATCTTGAACAAATTCTTGGAGAAATCCTACTAGACCATCGATCCCATCAGGGAGATTTCTATTGTGCTGAATATATGAGTCTTCGTTATATTTCGCCAAGACATACTCAAAATTATGATTATTCATTAAGTTTTGTACAAAATCCGTAATCAGCTTTACATTTTCTAATTCTTTTTCTGACCAGCTTTCTTTCTGAAAGGATTCAAGATTAATGATTAGTTTATCTGACTTTGCGGGAATCTCTGCTGAAACAGCACTACAACCTACAATAAGAAATAAGACCATGATGTATTTCCACATAATTATTCTCCAGTTAAATATATTAAAACAGGTGGATGTATCCAAACCATTGTTTAGAGCAGGTTAGAAAACCCCATTCGTGTTATGTACTGCGCCGCCTGTGATCCAATAATACATGCGCATAAAACCATCGAGGGGTTGCACAGCATCCCAATGCTCTGTCAACTTCCCGTCTTTTACAAGCCAGGTATCCATAATGTTAAAACCTTTTCGATCATTACCCCGGTGCTTCTTATTTACTGTGGCGTGCGAATGTAAGGTTACGTAGTCACCATCCACAAAAATATTTTTTACCTCATAAGCAAAATCCGGGAATCGTTTTGTGAGGGACCTGACTGAATTGAGCACACCCGAAATTCCATCTTTCATGCTTCGATTGTGTTGTATATAAGTGGCATTTGAATATTGCTGCTCGATGAGTTCAAAATTGTGATCGTTCATTAAGATTTGTACAAAAAGCAGGACGGTCTCGGCCTTTTGCTTTTGGTCTGATGACCAGTGATCTTTCACGAATGTTTCAATCTCGTTGCGAATAGTTTCCATAAATACCTCCGGTTTAATAGCCAGTTTTATGCCGGCATTGAATTACATTTAAGTTGATATTTTATTTAAAATCATGCATTATGCACTTGCAAAATGCAAGTTAACACTTTAGGTTGCATAATGCAAGTTAAAATTTATAATTTTTTAGGAGAAGTGCTAATGAATCGCTCGGATTGTCCGATTTCTAATGCTCTTGATTATTTAGGGGACAAGTGGAGTTTATTGGTGATAAGGGATATCGCCTTTTTCAATAAAAGATCGTATAATGAACTGTTGAAATCTTCAGAAGGCATTGCCACTAATATTCTTTCGAGCCGGTTAAAAAATCTAGAAGCCAGCAATATTATTAAAAAAGAGCCAAACCCTTCTGATCGAAGACGACACATATACAGTCTGACAGAATCGGGAAAGGACTTGCTTCCCATTTTGATTGAGATGATTTTGTGGAGTGCTAAACACTATTCTGACAATTTAGACATTCCAGTTGACTTGGTTCAAAAGGCAAAAGAGGACCGTGAGACCTTGATAAATCAGTTAATGGATCAGATTTCTGCGCGAAAATGATACTAATAACAAATTGCTTTTGTTGACCAAAATGAAAACCCGGAAAAAAATAAGTGAAGACCTTTAAAATGGCTTATAACAAGTGCTTGAACTGCGGACCCGGCTATACGCGCGCTTTTTCGAGCGTTGTTGTTTATTAAATTATAAGCTTTTTTAAAGGCTGTCGCGTGTTCTGCCGGGCCGGTTGAGCACGGCTCTGGATCCGGCTTAGCGCTTTTCCATGGCCAGCCTGATACCAAGCCCGATTAAAATAGCCCCGCTGGAAGCCTCCAGCCAGCGATGGACCCGGGGATTGGCTAAAAAGGAGCGCAGCTTGCCGAGAAAGAGGGAAATGGCCGAAAGCCAGATGATGCCCATCACGAAGTGAATCCCGGCCAGCAGAAAAGACTTTAAGAAAACCGGATCGGCCGGGCCGATAAATTGAGGGAGCAGGGCCAGGTAAAAAACCGCCGGTTTGGGATTCAAGATGTTGTTGAGCATCCCTTCGATGAAGGCGCGCCGGGCGCTTTTACGACCGGAGTTGGGGCTAGCGGAAGCGATCGGATCAATTGCGGTTTTTCCAGTTTTAAAGAGTTGCCGGATGGATTGAAAGCCGAGGAACAGAAGATAACAAGCCCCGGCCGTTTTCAGGATTTCAAACGCCAGGGCCGACTTCAGCAGGATCAATGACAGGCCGGCCGCCGAGAGGGAAGCGTGCACGAATAGGCCGGAGCAAATCCCGGCCGTGGTCAACAGCCCCGCGACCGCTCCGCGGGAGATGACACTGCGAATCACCAACATGGTATCCGCACCTGGGGATATTGTTAAAAGGGCGGCCAGGCCGGCAAAAGCCACAATCTGAGGATCAATCATCTTGGGTGTACCTCTTGGGGTTTAAACTCGCAACGCTAGATAGCTTTCGGCCACCTATTTGTCAAATACCAAAATGGGTCGAGCCCAACCCGCAAACGTATACAGGCTGCACCTCCGGAACCGGTGCGTGCCGATCCTGGATGCGCAGCCTGTATCAGCGTGGTTCAGTGGCCGGAACCCCCATCCCGGCCCTCTTCATCCCGTTTGACGCTACGTTCTGCCTTTCTCACCAATAGGGTAGCGGGTGGCAGACGTCCGGCGATTAAATCGTCGGGGCCACCGCTATCTGTTCACCGGTTTTCTGGGCCATTGCCATTGCCTTGGAGGCATCGTTGAAAAGAACCCGCACGTCCTTTCGATAGTTGGCAATTCCGCATGAAATGCTAATGTCGCCCAGGCTCAATCCGTTAGTATCCTTGAATTCGTGGGCGTTGATCGCGCTCGACAGACGGCTCGCCGTCCTGGCCGTGGTTTTACCATTACAGTCCGACAAAATGATGGCAAAATCGTTTCGTCCGATGCGAAACGGCAAAGCCTCGCGGGTCAGGTTCTTGCGGGTTACTTTCCCAATCTGCTCCAGCAGCAGATCGGCGCGTTTTTCCGTTTGCTGGCGGAAATCGTTGATTTCAAAGCGCATCAGCCAGACGGAATGTTCCAGTTTATCAGCCCGCCGTGATGCTTCGGCCAGTTTCTGTTTGAAATAGCGCCGGTTATATAGTCCGGTCAGGTCGTCGGTCCCGGCAATGGCATTCACCTGTGCGGTGACTTTCTGCATCTCGGAAGCGTGCTCGTTGACTTGCTGAATCTTGCTTTGGAGCTCTTGGGTCAGACGATTGAAGATCTTGTTGAGCTTCGTGAGCTCATTGCCGCTTTTTTCAACCGGATCGATGCCCTCCTGCAGGTGACTGCTGGAAAGGTACTCCATTTCACGGGTTAGATCTTCAAAGGAATTGACCCACATGAGCAACAGCAAGGAGCCCAGTCCCTGAACAACCAGCATACACAGGATACCGATGTTGAAAATTCCCCGGAGGGCTTCCAGCTGATACGGCTCAAGTACGGGTACCGTGTAATGATAAATGATAAATATCATTATCAATACGGGCAACAGACACGACAGCATGATAAAGGTTAGAAATAGACGTCGGAATTTTCCGCTGGTTAACGAAACAAACATGGTGGTACCTCCCCCTTGGTGTTTGTTTCGCCCGGACTTGTGTCATCTGGAAGGAACTTTCTACGCTATTTTATCGCAGTGGGCCTGTCAAGTATAAAATTGGCAGGGTTGAGTTCGGCCGGGTTGCATTTTATGATTTCAACGCGATCTCCCCGGGTAATATTAAAATCTTCTAAGTAATTTCGAGGCTTTAACTCTTTAAGACCCGCGCGGGTTTTTCGCCGGATATTCTGCTCGTCATTGCTGTGGTCCAGGTTGATCGCCCGGGCCAGCCGCAAGAGGGCCAACGACATGGTGGTTTCGATCTGACCTTGCAGAAACCGGTAAAGGGCCTTGGCGACATCGTCCTTGAGCGCTGCCCGGAAATGCAGGTCGATGTTGGTAACAAAACTTTCTCCATACATTTCAAGGAAGTAGGGATTTACGGCGACCCGGATTTGGCCGGAATCGGTATTGCGATCGCAGAACGTCAGAATTGACCCGGTCATGTGGCGGACAGCCTTGCGCTTTTTGCCCTTGCCGGTCAAAAGGGCCAGGTCGATTCGGGTCCCGGTAAGGCGCTGAATACTGCGCCAGATCGAATTGCGGTTGGTTTGGTTATCAGGTACGGCGGCCAAGGCGCAGATTTCGGCTTCATCGGTTTCAAAGGCCTCGCTGCGATATTTTTTCATGAGCGCCAACAGGCAAAATAGAACCGTTTCGTCAAAAATGATCAACAGCTCGCCGACCACCGACATCTGTCCCCAAGCATTGGTCTCACCCGAATCCAGGCGCACCAGCGGCCAATCTTTGTACATGTTGCGATTGCGAAAATGAAAAGGGGAAACCTGCGTCATCAAGGTGGGCATGAAACTGAAAAGCCGTTGGACATGCGGCTGACGGCTGATGTGTTCCTTTACCGCCTGGGAGGCTTTGGCTATCATCCGGCGTTCCGCACCGATCTTGGGATGTTCCGTGCGTGCGCTGTCCGCATGCGTTTTTTCCGGTTGTCCGGCTCGGTCAAAGGGCAGGGCGCTGTCTTTGGTTTCTGGCATGGTGTCCTTTCATGGTGAAAATTGTGGGTGCCTACGTGGTGCCGCGGATGTGCCTCTCTCACGTATCACATTTTAAAGTCCCGCTCAATCGAAGGCCCCGCCTTTACAGCATAACCTGACGCCAGAGGGCGGAAACGCGGTCGCGTAGATCGCTGTACTGGGTATCCGGTACCCGGCCCGGTTTTTCCAGCAGATTGCGTTTGTGTACTTCGGCCCGGAAAGTCAGATAAGCCGATTTGAGAAACTCGGCATTGGCTAGCGTGATGATTTTGCATTCGGCCAGTGTTTCCAAAAGGCGCACATTGTCCGACCAGACGGTTAGCTGGGGATGCCGGTGGGCGTACCGGAGGACCAGATATTGCACCATAAATTCAATATCCACAATTCCCCCGTTGCCCTGCTTGAGGTCAAAGGTGCCCGGTTGGGGTTTGAAAAGATTACGCCGCATTTTATGGCGCATGGAAACCACTTCGACTCGTAGGTCTTCCGCATCCCGGCGGAGTGCGATTATCTCGTGCCGGATCCGGTCGAATTTATCCTCCAGCGATTCATCACCACTTATAATGCGGGTACGCACCAGCGCCTGGTGCTCCCAGGTCCAGGCCTCCTTTGCTTGATAGGCCTTGAAGGCGTCGATGTGGTTGACCAATAGCCCGGATATGCCGGATGGCCGCAAGCGCGTGTCGGTTTCGTAGAGCCGGCCCGCACGGGTATGGGCCGTCAGAATGTGAACGACACGTTGGCCCAGGCGGGCGAAAAACTGGGCATTGTCGATCGCTTTTGCACCGCCGGTCATTTCGCCACGCTTGCCGGCGTGCAGGAATACCAGGTCAAGGTCGCTGCCGTAACCAAGCTCTATACCGCCCAGTTTGCCGTAGGCAATGACCACGAAACCGCGACCGGCCGGGTCGCAGCTGGGCCGCCCATGCTTTTTTACCAGATGGTGCCAGGAAAGATTCACCACCCGGTCGACAACCACTTCCGCGATGTACGTCAGGTGGTCGCTGGTCCGCATTAAAGGTATTGCGCCGGTTATATCGGCCGCAGCGACTTTTAATGTGTTGATCTGTTTAAAAATACACAGTTCTTCAATTTGGTACTCAAGATCGTCGAGATCAATACGGGCCAGTCGCCGGTCGATATCCGTTTCCAGGTCGGCCTTTTCCGGGGGACTGTAAAGCGTGCGGGGATCAAGCAGTTCATCCAGCAAAACAGGGTGTTTTGATAAAAAGGTGATAATCCAGGGGCTTTCACTGGCCAGCCGAATCAGGTGTTTTAAGGCCGATGGGTTTTCCAGCAGCAAAGCGAGATAGTTGGTGCGCTGCTGGATAGCCTTGAGCAGGTCTGTTATGCGTCCCAACACCAATTCCGGGTCCGCGGACTGACCGATAACCGCCAAAAGATCCGGCATCAGTCTATCCAGGCGCTGGCGACCGTTGGTGCTCAGGGACCGGGTCGTCTGGTCCTGCTGCAGATCTTGCAGCAGTCGGGTCGCCTGGCGGGGGTCTTGAAAACCGGCCGGGGAGAGGGCGGCCTGGTGGTCCTCATCTGCAAAAATGTCCAGCCAGACGGTGGCCAGGTTTTCCTCGGTGGCATCCTCGCCGGTCGGTTCGTCCTGTTCTGCGGATGTTTCCAGCAAGCTGCTGAAGTGACCATGGACGATATTGCGATGGGTTGTCAACGCGGCCAGGAACGTTTCCCAGTCAGCGTAACCCATACCGGCCGCCAGTTTCAGGCGTTCCTCCGTTTTCTGGGGCAGATCGTGGGTTTGTCTGTCCGCCAATTCCTGGAGGCGGTGTTCCGTGTTACGTAAAAACAGATACGCCGCCGTCAGTTCATCGCGGGTGGCGGGTTCGATAAATGCTTCGGATACCAGGACATCCAGGATCGTTAGAATCCGTCTGGTACGCAGACGCGGAATGACTCCGCCGCGCATTAACTGGAACATCTGGCCGAAGAACTCGATTTCGCGGATACCGCCGGCTCCGGTCTTTATGTTGTATTCAAGTCCTTTGCGGCGTACCTCCAGGGCGATTTTCTGTTTCATCTGCCGGAGTGAATCGAAAACGCCGTAATCCAGATAGCGGCGGTATATAAACGGTTGCAGCCTTTTCATCAGGTCCTGGCCGGCAGTTGAATCACCAGCCACGGGGCGGGCTTTTATCCAGGCATACCGTTCCCATTCCCGTCCCTGGGATTGGTAATAGTCTTCCATGGCATCAAAGCTCATGACGATGGGACCGTTTTCCCCATACGGACGCAGGCGGGCGTCGACACGAAAGACGCAGCCTTCGTGAGTGGTTGTCCCGATGACCTTTATTAAATCCCGGGCCAGGCGGGCGAAAAAGTCTTCCCCGGAAAGATGGGACTGCCCACTTTGGATGGTGCCGGCTTCCGGGTAGGCAAAGATGAGGTCGATATCGGAAGAGAAATTGAGCTCGCGGGCCCCCAGCTTACCCATACCCACCACGACCAGAGAAAGCTTTTCACCCCCGGCTTCACACGGCGTACCGAATTTAGCGCATTGCCAGGCATCCAAACGGGCCAAAGCGGCCTGCAGGCAGGCATCGGCGAATCGAGAAAGATCGCGCATGGTTTCAACCAGCTCGGCCTGTCCGGTAATATCTCGAAACGCAATCCGCACCATTTCCCGGGCCCGGCGGCGTCGCAGGGCCGAAGAAAGCGTTTCCAGCGAGTCAATCGGGCTCAGATCGGTGGCCAAGGCGTTCGCGTAGCGGGCGGATGGATAGGGCCTGTCCAGGTCGCGACTGGCAGCCAACTCGATCAGGAGTTCGGGCTGCCGGGTACAGGTCTGGCAGATGAAATCGGAGAGAACAAAGACGCGGCGGAGCGCTGCCGCGACCGGCGGGGCGAAGGCGGGGGATAGATTTTTGTCCCGGGCGGCCTGTAAGAACGTTGTCCAGCGCAGTTCGGTCTCAGCAAGCAAGGCTTCGGGCAGTGCTGCCGGGTTGTCAGCCTTCAAATGGAAAACCCTTTCTTGACATCAGCTCCATAGCTTCTAATGGATATGACGTTTACTTGATATAGCCCCAATCCTTCAGCCGCTGGTAAGCGTATTTGGCGTTGTCCCCCTGCCGGACGACCTGCAGATAGTTGTAATACTGGCGTGCGGCCTGCTCCTGGTTTTGCATGCCTTCGTAGGAGACTCCTTTTAAAAACATAATACCGGCGTTGCCGGGGAGAATTCGGTCGTAGCTGTTGAAGTCGGCCAGGGCCGCATCGAATTTCTTTTCCTTGATTTTGGCATACCCGGCCAGATGGTACCCCTGGGCCTCCTCGGGGTATACCGCCTTGGCCCGATCGGCATACCGCTGGGCGGCGGCGTGCTTTTTCTGGACGAGCTGACATTTGGCCATCATAACCAGGCCGGCGTAATCCCGCGGTGCCAGTTTGAGCGCCGCGGCATACTCCTTTTCCGCCTGGGGAAACTGCTTTTTAGCCATGGCCCTTTCCCCGGCCTGCAGTTTTTTGATGGCCGGTTCAATTTTACGCAGGCCGGCCAGGTGATCCATGTAGCGGTCACGGTGCAACGGTTTATCGGCCGCGTACTGGTACGATTCTTGGACTTGCTCGACAGCGATGCGGTGGCGTTCCGAGCTCATGGGGTGCGTGGCAAACAGCAGTTCCAGGGTGCTGGTCTTGTGCTTGCTGAGATTGTTGAGCATGTCCATCAAGCCGACGAACCCCTTGGAACCGTAACCGGCTTTGGCCATGTATTCGAGGCCGAGACGGTCGGCCTCGTGCTCGTTTTCGCGGCTGTAGGAGGCCAGCAGGGCCCCTGCCCCGATCGCGCCAATCTGGGCGGCAATATCGCCGTAGAGTTTGCCCTGGGTGCCGGCAAGGACCGCCAGGCCGCCGACAACGGTCTGGGTGATTTGGCCCTTGGACATCTGTTCGGCCGTGTGGCGGGCATTGACGTGGCCGAGTTCATGCCCCAAAAGGGCCGCCAGTTCGGCTTCATTCTGCATCGTCAGCAAAATACCCCGGGTGGCGGCAATACTGCCCCCTGGAAAGGCATAGGCGTTAATGTACGTGGCGTTCACCACCTTGAATTCGTAGGGCATGTGGGGACGATGGGTCTTGGCGGCGACGCTTTTTCCCGTGCGTTCCATGTAGGCGGCCAGTTGGGGGTCGCGCACAGTGCCGTAATCAGCCGAAAATTGATAAGGGGAATTCTTTTTATCGATCTGGATTTCTTGATCTTCGGAAACCAGCATGAGCTGTTGCTTGCCGGTGACCGGATTGGCCGCACAACCGGTCAGCAATCCGGTGGCGGCAAGGGTGGTTAGGTGAATAAAATCCCGGCGCGTGAGGCCGTCAAGGGCTGTTTTCGGGTTGCAATGCTGGGCCATATCTGCTCCTAATACAAGTTGGCGCCCATTCATAAACGGCATCTTCTCGCCCGGCATAGCCTTTAGGCGACGACGGGTTGGCCCAGAGCGGCGTTTTCCAGGCTTCGCCTTCGGCTACGCCCGACAGGCGTTCTTTTTAATACCTCGAAATAGTCCGCTATGCCTGCGGTTTCAAAATCGCTCAAGCCTTCCTCCTTCGCCCAAAGGCTACGGCGGACTCGTGCTCTGAACCAAAATCTACCATTTCTGGATGGACACCAAGTAGTTGTGTTTCTAAAAACCATAGAAAAGGGACCAGTTGGTGTCAAGCGAACATTCCGACCGGGCCGGCAAATCCAGGTTGCCGGACGGCTAAGAACCGGCTCTCGGCGGCTGTGGATGGCTGCAATAGCAACGCTAATCTCCACCGAGTTTAGGATAATAAATACAAAAATGAAATTGTTTTGCCCTGTTTGTTACAAAAATGTAATTGCACTCCAAAGACCAGCAACCCGTCCATATTATGAAATAAATATAATATCAGTTCATTAGCACCCCTTATGTTTCTGGTATGGAAATTGCGGTTTAGGATGTCACCCTATTTTTCAATAAAACAGGAGATGAACGTGTCATGTGTAGATTATTTGCAATAACCAGCGAAGAGCCTTTGTCTCCCATGGTGGCCCTCGAGGCCCTGGATGTTATGCGGGAAGGACATGACGGCTCCGGCGTGGGGCTTTTTCTACGTGATTTGTCCGGTCCTTTCGAGGAGATGAAAGATGCTCCGATCCTGTCCGGGATCTTCACCGACAAGGGCTTGAAGCGTTTGGACCGTTTCATGATGGATATTGGCTTTACCACCAAGTTCAAGGTCAGCATCAAGCTGCCGAAAAAGCCGCCACCGGGGGTACCCAAACGAGATATCTACCTGGTGCGCGCCTATGAATACCCGGAGGAATGGGATGAGTTTTCCAGTTCCGAGCGGATGGCCCGGCTGCTGAACATCCGGCTCACCCTGCGGCAGATGGGCGCTGCGGAGGAAGACATGATCGTCTACTCCTTCTGGCCGGACGCGATTTTAATCAAGGAAATCGGCGACCCCCTGGCCGTGGCCCGGCACCTCGGACTGGACCGCAAAGAGCTCATGGCGCGCATTATCATGGCCCAAGGTCGCCAAAATACCAACTATGCCATCAATCTTTATGCCTGCCATCCCTTTTTCATCGAGGGGTTTTCTACCATGACCAACGGTGAAAATACGGCCTTTATTCCCATCAAGGATTATCTGATGTCCCGGGGGATCAACGGCTACAGCGGCTATCAATCCGATTCCGAGGTGTTTACCCATATCCTGCACTACACGATCAAGCATCTCGGCTTGGGTCTGGAGACCTACAAGCATATCATCACACCGCTCCAGCACGATGATATCGAAAACCATCCCAACGCCGGATTTCTGAAACAGCTCAAACAGTCCTGTCGTCGGTTAATTATCGACGGCCCCAACTGCGTCATCGGCAGCTTGATCGACCACAGTCTGTTCATGGTCCAGGACCGTAAAAAGCTGCGCCCCGGCGTGGTGGGCGGGCGTCCCGGCTGCTATGCCTTTTCATCCGAAATCTGCGGTCTGGATGCCGCCATTCCCTATCGCGACAAAACGCAAGATTTTCAACCGATGCATCTGGATACCGTGATTGTCGGACCGGATCGTCAGGAGGTAACCATATGCCGTCAAACAGACCCATTGCCCCTTCCTCGCTAAGTGTGAAGGACCTGCCCTGGCAGATCGCCTGGGATAAAGACAAGTGCACTCTGTGCGGCAGTTGTACGGCGGTTTGTCCGGTCAATGCCATCGAACTGGGCGTGTTCCGCAAACGGGCCCTGCAGACCAGTCTAACCCGTCCCAAAGAGAACACCAGCGCCTTTGGGACCTGGCACGGCATCCGGCAAAAAACCGATCCGAGCTTCAAATGCGTCGGCTGTGCCATGTGTACCATGGTCTGTCCCAATGACGCCATTACCCCCAGCCGTACGGATGAAGCGGATAAATTGCGGTTTCATATCAACCAGGGCGGGATTCCTCGCAGCCGCGGCGGCCGTCGCAATCTTTCGGCGGGCCTCTTGGACCAGATCAAGTTTATCCGGATATCCATGCTCACCGACCCGGCCTTGGATGCCGGCCGCCATGAGTTCGAGCTGCGCACCCTGCTCGGGCGGGTACTGCCGCCGGAGGAAAGCATCCGGTTTTACCATGAGAAAGGCTGGGTTCCACCGGTCCGTGAGATCTATCCTCTCATTATCGGGGGCATGTCGTTTGGCGCCCTGTCTCCGAACATGTGGGAAGGGCTCCAGTTGGGGGTTACCTACCTGAACGAGGAACTGGGCCTGCCGGTGCGAATCTGCACCGGTGAGGGGGGCTGCCCTCCGCGGTTGCTGCGCAGCCGCTTTCTACAATACGTTATACTTCAGATTGCCAGCGGCTATTTCGGCTGGGATGAGATCATTCACGCCATTCCGGAGATGAAAGTCGATCCTTGCGCCGTGGAGATCAAATACGGCCAGGGCGCCAAACCGGGAGACGGCGGCCTGCTGATGTGGCACAAGGTCAACAAGCTGATCGCGGCGATCCGGGGGGTGCCGCCGGGGGTCAGCTTGCCCAGCCCACCGACGCATCAGACCAAATATTCCATTGAAGAGGCGGTGGCCAAAATGACCCAGTCCATGTACATGGCCTGGGGATTCCGGGTGCCGGTTTATCCCAAGATTTCTGGAACCACCACGGCCACTGCGGTATTGAACAATATCACCCGCAACAGCTATGCGGCCGGCCTAGCGATTGACGGCGAGGACGGCGGGACCGGAGCGGCCTATAGCGTTTCCCTGGATCACATGGGACATCCCATTGCCAGCAACATTCGGGATTGTTACCTGGACCTGGTCAAAACCGGTAAGCAGAATGAAGTCCCCCTGTTCGCCGGTGGCGGCGTTGGCCGCAATGGCAACCTGGCCGCCAACGCGGCGGCGTTGATCATGCTGGGCGCCAGCGGGATCCAGATCGGAAAATACATCATGCAGGCGGCGGCGGGGTGTATCGGATCGGAATCAGACCGCTGCAACATCTGCAACATCGGCAGTTGCCCCAAAGGGATCACGTCCCAGGATCCGCGTCTTTATCGCCGACTGGATGTGGATCAGGTCGCCGAACGCGTGGTGGATGTCTTCCTCAGTTTCGACACCGAACTGAAGAAGATCGTGGCGCCCCTCGGGCGCTCGACTTCTCTACCCATCGGCATGTCCGATGCTCTGGGCATCAACGATAAAGCCGCCGCTGAGCGACTGGCGATCCGGTATGTGGTTTAGAGGCTGTTAGCTATTAGCTTTTAGCCATTGGGATTTAGATAAAACCTATAAAGAGCAGGGAATTAAAGAACAGCTAACTGCTAAGTGCCAATAGCTCTAACCAGACCTTTTGGACTTGCGGAAGGGTTCTAATTAAAGACAGCCCCAGCCGGAGAGCCGGCATTTGAAAATAGACGGAGATTTCCTATGAACGACCAGCACATTGCCATTATACACGGCAGGGAGATGGGAGCCCGCGTCAGCTCCCGCATACTCGAAGAACAGATCCAAAAGGTGATCTCATCCGGATTCCGGCAAATCAATGTCAAAGCCCACGGCCAACACGGTATCGGCGGCCGGCTGTGGTCTGAGGACGACCGCCCCATTCATGTGACGGTGGAAGGCCCCACCGGCCAGCGTCTGGGGTCCATGGGGTTTCCCGGAACCCGCATCGAGGTGATGGGGCCGGCCTCGGACGATGTGGGCTGGCTGAATGCCGGGGCCGAGATCGTGATCCACGGCAATGCCGGCAACGGGGTCGCCAATGCCATGGCCCAGGGCAAGGTGCAGGTTGACGGCAATATCGGCGCCCGGGGCATGACCATGACCAAATTCAACCCCCGTTTTACCAATCCGGAACTGTGGGTCATGGGTTCCGTGGGTGATTATTTCGGTGAGTTCATGGCCGGCGGAGTCGCGGTGGTCTGCGGGGTTGATCCCCAAAATCCGGATAACGTCCTGGGGCATCGGCCCTTTGTCGGGATGGTGGGGGGACGCACATTTTTCCGGGGGCCTTACAAGGGCTTCAGCCAGACGGACGCCAAGCTGGTGGCCCTCACGGATGATAATTGGGAGTGGTTGACTGCCAACCTGAAGCAGTTTCTGGCAGCGGTTAAAAAGCCCGACCTGTTCGAAACCCTTGCCGACCGGGAGCAGTGGCAGGTGATTGTCGCGCGGACACCCCAGGAAAAGATTTCGAGTAAACGGCGCTCCATGGAAACCTTTCACCGGGATGTCTGGGAGGCCGAACTGGGCCAGGGCGGCTTGATCGGCGACCTCATGGAAATAGATCGCAGCCCGATACCGTTGATCCCCACCGGCGACCTCCGGCGGGCGGTGCCCATGTGGGAAAACGGGAAATACCTGGCACCCTGCGAAGCCACCTGTCCCAGTGGCATTCCGGTACGCCAGCGTTGGCAGCTGATCCGGGATGGTCTGGTGGATGAGGCCGTTGACCTGGCGCTGCAATACAGTCCTTTTCCGGCTACCGTGTGCGGCTACCTGTGTCCCAACCCCTGCATGGAGGCGTGTACGCGGCAGTCGGCGCTCATAGCCCCTGTGGACACGGCCGTCATCGGCAGGGCCAGTATCGACGCCCGCACGCCTGACTTGCCGGAGCTTTCCGGTCACAAGATCGCCATAATCGGCGGCGGCCCGGCCGGTATCTCCACTGCCTGGCAGCTGCGGCTCAAAGGGCATGCGGCCACAATTTTTGATCTATCCGAAACCCTCGGGGGTAAGATTCCGGCGGTCATTCCCGAATCCCGTATTCCCACTGAGGTCGTCGACAGCGAACTGGACCGGGTGCGGGAAGTCATTGCGCATGAACAGCTAAAGGAGGCGCTGACGCCGCAAGATGTCCGGAAATTGGCCGATGCGTATGAATACGTGGTGATTGCCACCGGGGCCTGGAAACCGCGGACACTGTCGGTACCCGGGGCCGAGCGGATGGTTCCGGCCCTCGATTTTCTGGCCAAAGCCCGGACCAACATGGCCTCCGTGGGTAAAAAGGTGGTGGTGATCGGCGCCGGCAATGTCGGCTGCGATGTGGCCACGGAGGCCCACCGGCTGGGGGCTGCAGAAATACTGCTCATCGACGTGCAGCAACCGGCCTCGTTCGGCACAGAGCGTGAGGAGGCCGAGAAGATTGGCGCCCAGTTCAAATGGCCTTGTTTTACCAAGGAAATCACCTCCGAGGGGGTCGTGTTGACTACCGGCGAGCTGTTGCCGGCGGATTCGGTCTTCATTTCCATCGGAGACGCCCCTGACCTTGATTTCTTGCCCCCGGAAGTAACCACCGCGCACGGTTATATCCAGACGGATGCGGTTGGACGTACTGCGGATCCCACGATCTTTGCCATCGGCGATGCCGTCCGGCCCGGACTGTTGACCGATGCGATCGGATCCGGGCGGCGGGCGGCGGAGGCGATCGATAGTCTCCTGGCTCAGCGGGAACCCGCTGATCCGATGTCGGAAGTCATCGACATCAATCGGGTTTCCCTGGAATATTTCGATCCCCGGATAAGCGGGTACGATACTGTCGGGCAGTGCGGCGACAATTGTGCCTCCTGTGGAACCTGCCGGGATTGCGGCATCTGTGTGGCTGTATGTCCCCAGGCCGCTATCAGCCGTCTGGACACGGGTGCCGCCGGATATGAATACGGGGTAGATGCCGACAAATGTATCGGGTGTGGATTCTGCGCGGGTGCCTGCCCGTGCGGGGTCTGGAACATGGTCCCCAATACCGTGGAGATTTGATACCGACCGGGCGCAATTTTTCAGTTTCTGGAACAGAGAACCTGTGTTAAAGTACTCCGTTTAAATAGGCAAGTTGGGTACCCATAACAGATAGGCAGTTAGATAACAGATGAAAGCGATTTTAGCGCTCGAAGACGGCCGGGTTTTCAAATGCAGGAGTTTCACCGGGGACGGCGAAGCCGGCGCCGAGGTGGTATTCAACACCGGCATGAGCGGCTACCAGGAGGTTCTCACCGATCCTTCTTACAGCGGGCAGATGGTGACGATGACCTACCCGCTGGTGGGTAATTATGGGGTCAATACCGAGGACATTGAATCAAGCCGGGTACAGGTGGCGGCCTTTCTGGTGCGTGAATACCAGGAGGCCTACAGCAACTACCGGGCCACCGATTCACTGTGCGACTATCTCAAGGCCCACGACATCATGGGCGTCGAGGACCTGGACACCCGGGCCCTGACGCGACACCTGCGCAATACCGGCGCCATGCGGGGATTTCTCTCCACGCGGATTCTGGATCCCGCGGCGTGCGTGCAAAAAGCCAAGCAGCTGCCCACCATGGAGGGGCAGGATCTGGCCAGCCGGGTGACCACACCGACCGCCTACCGCTGGCTCGATGGGCAGCCGGAATTTTTAGAGGCAGGCATTTCCCTGGATCGTACCCTCTGGTCCGGCGGTGACCGCTACACGGTTGTAGCGTTTGATTTTGGAATTAAATATAACATTATCAGATGCCTGGAGAAATCCGGCTGTGAAGTGGTGGTGGTTCCCGCCGCAACCGACGCCCAGACTATCCGGGCCATGGCGCCCGACGGTCTGTTCCTGTCAAACGGGCCGGGCGATCCCGAACCGGTCACCTATGTCGTCGAGACGATCCGCGACCTTTTAGGCGAGTTCCCCATGTTCGGCATCTGCCTCGGCCACCAGATTCTGGGCCTGGCCCTGGGTGGCACTACCTATAAATTGAAATTCGGACACCGGGGCATCAACCAGCCGGTCCAGAACCTAGACAACGGCAAAATTGAGGTGACCTCCCAAAACCACGGTTTTGTTGTCGATATCGACAGCCTGAAGCACCAGGCCGTTGAGATTACCCACGTGAACCTCAACGACGGTACCCTCGAAGGATTCCGGCATAAAGAGTTGCCCCTGTTTGCCGTGCAATACCATCCCGAAGCATCTCCCGGTCCCCACGATGCCCACTACCTGTTTGCGAACTTCATCAACCTTATAAAAAATCACAAAAGCCATGCCTAAGCGCACCGATATCCATAAGATTATGATCATTGGCGCGGGCCCGATTATTATTAGCCAGGCCTGTGAATTTGACTACTCGGGAACCCAGGCTTGCAAGGCGCTCAAGGAAGAGGGGTACGAGGTTGTCCTGGTCAATTCCAATCCGGCTACGATCATGACCGATCCCGAGATGGCGCCGCGAACCTACATCGAACCGGTTACGCCGCAGACAGTTGCCAAGATCATTGCCCGGGAACAGCCGGATGCACTGCTGCCGACTCTGGGCGGTCAGACCGGTCTCAATACGGCCATTGAAGTTGCCCGCATGGGGGTCCTGGAAGCCTACGGGGTTGAGATGATCGGTGCGACCACCGAATCGATCAACAAGGCGGAAGACCGGGACCTCTTCCGCAATGCCATGCACCGCATCGGGCTGCGCATTCCCAACAGCGGGATCGCGACCGACATGGACCAGGTGCGCACGATTGCCTCAGAGATCGGGTTTCCCATTATTGTGCGGCCCAGTTTTACCCTCGGCGGTACCGGCGGCGGCGTGGCCTACAATCCGGAAGAGCTTGAAAAACTCACCAAAGCGGGGCTCGATGCCAGCTTGATTACCCAGGTGATGCTGGAAGAATCGGTCCTGGGTTGGAAAGAATATGAACTTGAAGTGATGCGGGACAACAAGGACAACGTGGTCATCATCTGCTCCATTGAAAATATGGACCCCATGGGCGTGCACACCGGGGAAAGTATTACCGTGGCCCCGGCGCAGACCTTGACGGATCGTGAATATCAGGTATTGCGGGATGCGTCCATTGCCATCATGCGTGAGATCGGGGTGGACACCGGCGGCAGCAATGTACAGTTTGCCGTTCATCCGGCCACCGGGGAACTGATCGTGGTAGAGATGAATCCGCGGGTTTCACGCAGCAGTGCTTTGGCCTCAAAGGCCACCGGTTACCCGATTGCCAAGATTGCCGCCAAACTGGCCGTAGGCTATACCCTAGATGAGATTCCCAACGACATTACCGGGGAAACCATGGCCTCCTTCGAGCCGACGTTGGATTACTGCGTGGTCAAGATTCCGCGCTGGACGTTTGAAAAGTTCCCGGAAACACCGGACGTGCTGACCACGGCTATGAAATCGGTTGGCGAGGCCATGTCCATCGGCCGCACCTTCAAGGAAGCCCTGCAAAAGGGCTTACGCAGTCTTGAAATCGGGCGGTTTGGCCTGGGCGCCGATGGCAAAGAGTTGCACGGCGAAACGGCGGGCCGCCCAATGGGGCGGAAATCGAACGGAACCTGGCGACACCGAACAGCAAGCGGATTTTCTACCTGCGCTACGCCCTGCTGGCAGGCATGGCCATTGAAACGATTTATGAATTGACCGGGATCGATCCCTGGTTTCTCCACCAGATGCGCCAGATTATCGATATGGAAACCCGGCTGGCCGATCAGGCTGACGAATTGGATGCCGATCTTTTCAGGAGGGCCAAATCCTGGGGATTTTCCGATGTCCAGATCGCCCACCTTACCGGCGGTGATGAAAAACAGGTCCGCGACCTGCGGACCAAGCTTGGCATCACCCCGGTCTACAAACTCGTGGACACCTGTGCGGCGGAGTTTAAAGCCGCCACTCCGTATTACTACTCCACTTACGAAGAAGAAGACGAAGCCCGGGTGAGCGATCGGCGCAAAGTCATGATCCTGGGTGGCGGCCCCAATCGCATCGGGCAGGGTATTGAGTTCGACTACTGCTGCGTGCACGCTTCCTATGCCCTGCGGGAAATGGGGGTGGAGAGTATCATGGTCAACAGCAACCCGGAAACGGTCAGCACGGACTACGATACCTCCGACAAACTCTATTTTGAACCCTTGACGGGTGAAGATGTCATTCACATCGCCGCGTCGGAAAAGCCGTTGGGTGTTATCGTTCAGTTTGGTGGACAGACCCCTTTGAATCTTTCCAGTGCCCTCGCAGAAGCCGGCGTGCCGATTTTGGGGACCCCGCCGGAGAGTATCGACCGGGCCGAGGACCGCGAGCTGTTCCAGGCCATGTTGAACAAGCTGGGCCTCAAGCAGCCCGACAACGGGACCTCCCTGACCATAGCCGGCGCTGAAAAAGAAGCCGATCGTATCGGGTATCCGGTCATCGTCAGACCTTCTTATGTGCTCGGCGGTCGGGCCATGAAAATCGTGTATGATCGTCAGGATCTGGATAACTTCGCCCGCGAAGCCATTGAAGCCTCGCCGGGGCACCCGATTCTCATCGATCAATTCTTGGAAAACGCCGTTGAATTTGATGTGGATGCCATTGCGGACGGCCAGCGGACGGTCATTGGCGGCATCATGGAGCATATTGAGGAGGCCGGCATCCATTCCGGGGATTCGGCCTGTGTGCTGCCGCCCCAGAGCGTCGCTCCGGAAATGATCGCCCAGATTACCACGGCCACCAAGGCTATGGCCCGGGAGCTGGAAGTCATCGGTCTGATGAACGTGCAGTATGCCGTCAAGGACGATCAGCTGTATGTCATCGAAGTCAACCCCCGGGCGTCGCGCACCATCCCTTTTGTGAGCAAAGCCACCGGCGTGCCGCTGGCCAAACTGGCCACCAAGGTAATGCTGGGCCAGACCTTGGAGGAACTGGGCTTGACCACGGAAATCGTACCTACCCATGTGTCGGTCAAAGAGGCTGTCTTGCCGTTTGACCGTTTTCCCGGGGTCGATACCCTGCTGGGACCGGAAATGAAATCAACCGGTGAAGTCATGGGGATAGACGAGAAATTCGGGGCTGCGTACGCCAAGGCCCAACTGGGCGCAGGTCACAAGCTGGTGACGGACGGGGGTGTTTTTATCAGTGTCCGGGACCGTGACAAGGAAGCGGTTCTGCCCGTGGCCCGTCAGTTTCAGGACATCGGCTATCGCATCATCGCCACCAGTGGAACGGCCACCTTTTTAGAAACGCACGGCATTCGCACCAGCATCCTGAAGAAAGTGTCGCTGGGCCGTCCGAATGTCATCGATGCCATAAAAAACAGCAAGATTCAACTGGTGATCAACACCGGTTCCGGTGGCGAAACCGTGCGGGACGGGTTTGAAATTCGCCGGGCCGCCATCAAGTATTCCATCCCCTATGCCACCACAATTGCTGGTGCCATGGCCATGAGTCGGGGGATAGCCAATATGGCCGCCAAAGAATTGGGTGTAAAAACGGTTCAGGAATATCACCATTAACGAGAGGTAATCGCATTGCGTGATTCCGATAAACCACGTGAGGCTTGCGGCGTCTTTGGGATATATAACCATCCCGAAGCTGCGGCTTTGACCTACTTTGGTCTCTATGCCCTCCAGCATCGGGGGCAGGAAAGTGCCGGCATTGCGGTTTACCGCGACGGTGAAATAGTCTCCCACAAGGCCATGGGGCTGGTTCCCGAAATCTTCGATGATCGATTGCTGGCCGAACTGGGCGGCGGCAGTGCCATCGGTCATGTCCGTTATTCCACCACCGGCAGTTCCAAGCTGGTGAATGCCCAGCCGTTTGCCGTGCGCCACCGCCGAAAATCCTATGCCGTGGCCCATAACGGGAACCTGGTAAATGCCCATGAGTTGAAGGCAGAACTTGAAGCGTCCGGGTCCATTTTTCAAACCACCATGGACACGGAAGTGTTCCTGCATCTGCTGGTGAAAAGCCTCAAGGGTGGGCTGGAACAAGCGGTTATAAAAACCGTACAGCAGCTAGAAGGCGCTTTTTCGTTTATCGTGCTGACCAGCCGGGGAGAGATCATTGGGATTAAAGACCCGAACGGCTTCCGGCCGCTTTGCCTGGGGCAGGTGAACGGAAATTACATCCTGGCCTCGGAAACCTGTGCCCTCGACCTGGTCAATGCCGAGTTTATTCGGGAACTGGACCCCGGTGAGATCCTCATCATCAGCGAAAACGGGCTCAAGAGCATACGGCCCGACGTGACCCCCCGGCCGCAGTCGCTGTGCATTTTTGAGTACATCTATTTTGCCCGGCCCGACAGCACCATCGGCGGCCTGAATGTCTACGAAATGCGCAAAGCCCACGGGCGGCAGCTGGCGCGGGAGGCGCCGGTGGAAGCAGACCTGGTCATGCCTTTTCCCGATTCAGGGATGTATGCGGCGATCGGGTATTCAGAAGCGTCGGGCATTCCCTTTGAAATGGGTATGATCCGTAACCATTACGTGGGGCGGACATTCATTCAACCCACCCAGAGTATGCGCGATTTTGCCACCCGGGTGAAGCTCAACCCGATCAAGGAATTGCTAAAGGGCAAAGACATCATTATAATAGAAGACTCGATTATCCGGGGGACCACCGCCAAAACCAGGGTAAAGGCCCTGCGTGAGCTGGGAGTCAGGAAAGTACACATGCGGATCAGTTGCCCGCCGCACCGCTTTCCCTGCCACTACGGAATCGATTTTTCGACCAAGGGTGAGTTAATTGCAGCGCGGTTGTCCGTCGAGGAACTGCGGAAGTTTCTGGGCCTGGATACCCTACACTATCTGAGCATAGATGGTATGCTGGAATCAGCGGGGGTAGACGAACCTCGTCGATATTTTTGCAAAGCCTGTTTTGACGGGGATTATCCGGTCCAATTCGACGAAAGGTTATCTAAAGACTGCATGGACTGTTAAAAGCGGATTCAAGGCCTCCCTGCGGGCTCAATCTCCGCGTTGGGACCAGGCATTCAATCCTCGCAAGATTATCCCTATTCCTGCGGTTGAATACCTGCTCCCGCCTTGCCTGTCCGGCGTAGCTCGCCGAGCGTAGAGGGGAAC